>Ga0180217_1000067_pt1 | contig 228670 bp, 90 predicted proteins | sample eDN3rd37CBELigOP_FD_128521 | JGI IMG/M metagenome (GOLD analysis project Ga0180217, IMG submission 128521) | Enriched Organic Plus compost microbial communities from Emeryville, California, USA - eDNA 3rd pass 37_C BE-Lig OP (version 2) (version 2) ... | reverse complement strand
CTGCTGAACCTTGGGGATACGAGTGGAACCACCGACCAAGACGACCTCATCGACCTGGGACTTGGCGAGCTTGGCATCGATCAAGACACGCTCAACAGGCTCAAGGCACTTCTGGAAGTAGTCTGCGCAGAGGTCCTCGAAACGAGCACGAGTGATGGTGGTCTTGAAGTCAACACCCTCGTAGAGCGAGTCGATATCGATGGTAGCGGTGTGAGAGGAGGAAAGAGCGCACTTTGCACGCTCGCAAGCAGAGCGGAGACGGCGGATAGCACGGTCGCTCTGGCGGAGATCCTTCTTCTCCTTGCGCTCGAACTCCTTAGCAAGGTACTCCATGAGGCGCTGATCGAAGTCCTCACCACCGAGGTGGGTATCACCAGCAGTAGCCTTAACCTCGAAGACACCGTTGTCAATAGAAAGGAGGGAGACATCGAAGGTACCACCACCGAGGTCGAAAATGAGAACGTGCTTCTCAGTCTTGGACTTCTGGTCAAGACCGTATGCAATAGCAGCAGCGGTGGGCTCGTTGATGATACGGAGGACATCGAGACCAGCAATGGTACCAGCATCCTTGGTTGCCTGACGCTGAGAGTCGTTGAAGTAAGCAGGCACGGTAACGACGGCCTTCTTAACCTCAGTGCCGAGGTAGTCTTCTGCGATCTGCTTCATCTTACCGAGGACCATGGCGGAGATCTCCTCAGGCTTGAAGCGGCAGGTCTTACCCTTGAACTCGACCTCAATGATGGGCTTCTTGCCTTCAGGGACGACCTTGAAGGGCCAGTGCTTCATATCGTTCTGGACCTCCTTGGAGTCGTACTCACGGCCGATCAAACGCTTAGCATCGAACACAGTGTTCTTGGGGTTCATTGCGGCCTGGTTCTTTGCGGCCTCACCGACGAGACGCTCAGTCTCAGTGAACGCAACATACGAAGGAGTGGTGCGGTTACCGAGATCGTTGGCAATAATTTCGACGCGGTTGTTGCGCATCACACCCACGCACGAGTAGGTGGTACCAAGATCAATACCTACGGCAGTAGAACTTCCTGAAGACGACATCTTTGCTTAAATATCGCGAAAGATCCGAGACGATTCTATAAAATAATAGAGTATTATGATAGTATACAGTATAAGCTATTATTTAATACTAAAGATCATACTGATCTCATCCGGATTCATCACCAAATCATGATATATATCACTCCAATTTGTCACTTCAATTTTCCCCACCTCAGTCATTTTCCATGATTTTTCAAGCGCCAGACCTGGGCCGTTGCGATGCGTGGATGCGTGGATGCGTGGTGCGAACGAGACTGATGGCTGGCTGACTGGTGAATTCCACGGCACAGCAATTTGCAATTCAAATTCCACGGCACTTGCATTTTTCACCACAATTCCATTCTCTGTGAACAACTTCGATTACTCGCGCATTACTACCACTTTTTCGGCCCTATTCACTCCCGGATCCACGGCACTACCACGGTATTAGACACCACGCACCGCGTCTCACCTAGTCATTATCGCATTCTAACCAGCCGTCTGTGACTTTGCCGCGATATTCCCCTCCAAATTTTCTGCGACTGAAAAGGAAATGCGGCTCGGGGAAAGGTAGGCTTGGGTGACAAAAGGTAGGCGGGACCGGAGTTTGAATGATTCGAGTGAATTTCGATTTCGGATTTCAATTTCAATCACTCAACCGAACCGAACCATGCGAGGACTGAATTTGGGGGCGGCTCTGAACCGAGCGCTGAGGTTTATTTGCAACACCACACAGGCGTATATACTCTACAGAACACGCTGCATCTTGGGTTTAACATAAACTTGTGTAACATATGCAGAATGCCGATGAAAAAGCCATTGAACTTCCAAGAGGCCTTGCTCTTCATTCACTCACTCCGTGAGCGTCGCGCCGAACCTGTGCAGCATTTCGTAGTGGCGCAACACAATGCGCTTCGAGTTGCCTCTAATTGTACACAGCATGGCAAATTCATTGACCAATCGAGCGTCAGAGACCCATGGGTCGCTGACGAAAGCCTCGAAGTCGGGTGACTCATCTTCAATCTCGAGTGCCTTTCGGAACGCTTCAGGCTGAGGCAAGCCTTGCGCAGACATCCATTGGCTAAAGGATTCCGTTTTCTTCTCGTGAGCATGGCCCGTCGCATCGCTATTGGACGCTGTATCGCTGGTATTCCACCACTGACTTTTCAGCAGAGCCTGCCGCAGCTGATCAATCAGCGCGTCAGTGCGCCACGTTGCAGTGGCGAACTCTAGCAACAAAAGGCTTGCCATGCGGACATCGGTACGGGAAGGCACAATATACGCCCCAGACTTGTTACGCTTTACGTTGGATCTGGTCTGGCCTCCATATGCTGACGATAATTCGTCAAGGCCCGCTCGGAAAGCGAAGCAGAGTTGAAGCACGGCGGATGCATCAATGACGTTGCTTTTGTTCGTCTCTTGTGATGTCAACTTGATTTCTTCCGGGAATTGCTGGACGTATTCAAAGCTTCGACCATGTTCCAACTGAACCGTGATGAGCTTCGAACGCAGCTCAGGGCTCACCAAGGCGGGCGAGCTCTTCAAAATGAGTGAGATCTCCTTAGGTGTGAACTGAATGTAGTCACCAGGGTTATCTCGCGGGACAAACCCATGGGTCGTGACCCACGAGCCTGAATCGCGTGCCGCCATGAGAGACGTCGAGCCTGCGTTGGAAAGGTCACCCAGGTTCAAACGATTGTAGCAAATCGTCAACTCTTCACCAGGATTGATTGCTCGACGGGCTTGAGCACAGATGTACACAACATCAGAAGTTAGTTCAGGTTCGCCGCTTTGAGGGTCGGTTTTCGCTTTCCCCTCCTGGACCCTCTTCATCAATGTCTCTTCGTCAACTGCCAGGTCTACAGTGAGGTTGGCATCCTCCGGCTGGGCATGGTTTGCCATGTCCATGAACGGGACAATGACAGCGACCCCTGAGCCCTCTCGAATCCCTGCTTTGACGATTTGGTTACCAGATGATTCCGCAATCTGGTTGGATATCCGGTTCCAGTCTTTTTGTGTGAACCAGGATGTAATGGATCTCACTAGGTTGGGTGGTAGGTAGCCGCCGACTGCTTGCTCAAGGTTCACTGCTCGGGTGAGGACCAGGCTTAGTCTGGGGCAGTTGGCCCACATCGACTCGCTCATCACCATCCGGCATGACTGCCAAATGCTCTCTAACGTTCCCAAGAACTTGCTGTAGATTCGGGAGGTAAAGTCATGTACAGTGTAGTCGGGCGATGGTTCTTGATATGCACGGATGAAGTGGGCTTCATCCCGAGGATTCAGTACGGGCACGATAGACTTGGAGGGATGTCTCAGAAATTCACCAAAGCCGTAGCTCAAACTGTTCACAGCGAGTGGCGCGCGAGGCATCAAATCGAACCATGTGGCTAGGTTGATGTTCTCTGGGATTAGAGCAGTGTGATCTTCAAGAATAGTGGCGGATGCCGATGACTCCGATCCCCCTGGCTCCGTCTCCGCTTCGTTCTGAGCCTGAAAGCTCGGTTGTGGCGCTGCACCCGCTGGGAGATAGCACTCGTGAAGTTCCATCGCCTCCCTCTCGGCTGTGCTAAGAGGCCTGAACAGCTCCAGGGCTGCTCGCATTCTCAAGGATGCCGAAAGACCCTTACGGAGGGATGGGTGCAATCGCTGAAGCATTTGCGGATCGATCCCAAGCGCAGTGTCCTCCGACTCAGTGGGTGCCCCTAGGACCATTGAGAGTGGAATTTGGAATCCATACGCACCCTTCTCGATTGGCTGTGTCGTGAACAGTCCTCGCTTAAATCGGTTGTACCTCGGTAGGTCAGTTGGGCACGAGCTCTCAGAGGAATTCGGGACTGTAATCACCTGCTGACCAGCTCCAGTAACGTTCTCAGGCAGCGTGTACTCGTACTTCACTACCGCTTCCAGCACGCGTGGCGAGACGTAGTACGCCAATGCGAGTCCAGGATGGATCCGACCGTTCTGCTCCTCGCACCACTTAAAAAACCCCCGTACATTCTTCGCCTCAGCTTGAAACTCTGAGTGCTCATCGAGAAATCTCTGCGTAGCCTTTAGATAGGTCGTCTTTCCTGGTTCGCCTGTCGCGACGTACAGTTTCGTGTCCAGAGCTCCAGAGTCCGGCCGTGAGTGGGTCGACAGACCTCTGATACTTCGCCATGTAGTGCGGCTTATGTGGCAGCAACTTAATATCCGCACGTTATTGTGCGTGATCAGGCGTGCTAACCGATTTGCAGCCTGCCACATGCGCCGCAATGAGGAGTACTAACACACTTGGAAAAGAGAAAAACTCGTATTTCCACACTGAAGAATATGTTGTGAAGGGAAGGATAGGTGTTCGCCCCCAGGTCCTGAATTAAGTAATACGTTGCTTAAGCGTGACCTTTACTGCAGGCACCGCTAAGGATACGCGACGGACGTCTGCAACCCCCACAACCAACACTCATGATCACCATTCGACATCGGCGAGAGCATGAGCGTCGTGTCATATCTGCACGCACGGGCTTGATCCTGCTGGGACTCGCCCTGACGCTATTTTCATGCGCTCTATATACATATTACGCGCTCCCAGGCACACTTCGACGGCGCACGCAGGAGCTTCCGCTCAATGTCGATCCGAGGACCCATAGCAGTAGGAGTCTAGTATCTGCACCCGAAACAACCGCGTTGTTGAGCTTAGTAGAGCGAAAGCCAGCTGCTAGAGACGTGCGTCCTAGTCAACGAGAGCCACGGAAACGTGACTCCAAGATGTCGAACATGAAACCAAAACAAGACGAACGCCGATCTGGAACAGGAAAGAAACCGCCTAAAACAGAAGCCAGCAACCAAAGAGGACTACCCGGCGCGCCGAACAGCGGCATGAGCAGGAATATCCAGAACTTAAGTCAGAGTCCAGGAGCTCAAGGTGCAAGGATTTCAATGACTCCCACGAAGGGCTCAACTTCCGCTTCGATCGACACCCCAGCGAAGCTTGCCAAGAACCTTAAACAGCATCTGAAGGATTCAGCTGTCAGCCCTGAAATCCCGGCTAACCTCCTCTATCCATACGTCTCTCCAGTTACTCCCTGCCTACATGAAGACTCCGTGAAACTCTTCCTTACACAACCCGCAGATGCCAGTGAGCCTCCAATTCCCATCATTGAGACTTGCAACCCTGATGTTCTAGGGCTGAGTCGGACCCCATCAACCCGACCGGACATCGCTGACACTTCGCCCATGCTGTCAATTGTGATACCCACCGTAGAACGTGTTGACGGTCGATCCTCGTATCTGGGTGAGACTTTGCAAACGCTACTTAGCGAAATCGAACGGTACAATGCCCGCGTTCACTACATCTACACGTATCTCGGTTTCAACTCCACAACTCACGGTGAGAACATCGCGGAAAACCCCTATGCACAGCGTGCCCGAGATCTACTAAAGGTCGGGCCAATCCTTATGCCCTCCCACAAGATGGCTCTGAAGCAGATACGTCAACGCCCGCATCACACGCAATTCATTCGTAATTTGCTGGAGGCTCCGAACGTTTATCAGCTTGACGCACACTGGGAGCTCACAAGTCCCAAGGCTACATCTCCTGTTGAGCATCCGTTCTCGGAGTCTATTGTAATGCCCATCCCACCGGGTTCAGTACCATACTCCAAGCAGTACAGGGCACCATTTCGTATCGAAGTCCATGTGGTCGCATATTCAAAGCAAGCCCGTCGATTGCCTGGCTATGTGAAAGCGCTGCGTGAAGTGTATTCTTCAAGCCTCTTTCCCTACCTGCATTTTCATGCGCATCCGCTTGAGGTCAGTTCCACTGACGATTCCGGTCCATTAACCTTTGAATCGTATGCCTCCCTGCCAAATGACGCATCTACAAAGGCATGGCAAGAAGCTCTAGAGCGAGCGCAACAGTACAAGCAACGATCCGCAAACGAAGTTCCTCAAAATCACAGGCCTCATGATATCCTGAGGCGTCAGACTCGACACTATGCTCAACTTTTCGAGATGTTTGTCAGGCCAGAAGCCCGGTTCCGCTACCGCTCCTCTGCAGAAGGGAACCAACCTTCGAGAGAGGTCAAGCCTGCGCAAGTGCGCCCTCATGAGTTGCCATATCTGCGTTCGCGATTCGGTTTAATTCTTGAGGACGATTTCGCAACCTGCCAAGAGACGATTCCTCAACTCGTCGCACTTCTTGTGTCTAAACTTGACAACTTCCAACAAGAGCTAGTGCGGTCAAATGTATCGGCAATTAACAACGACCCAGATGGAGAAATAACTCGGCGGTATCCTTCCCCAGCGCCACCGCAACGAGACAATCTTCCTCGTTTGAGCCCAAAACGCTGGACACAACTAAAATCTGCAGTTGGCGGTGCTGGTATCGCCATCCACACCTCGCCCGCGTTGATGCCACGTTTGAATGAGACCGAATGGATAGACCGCTCCAAGCTTACATCATCATATGCTACTCGATTTACGCCACCCTCAGAGATACACGATGCTCCGTTGCCTCGTGGCGTATATTTCCGCAAGCTTGTTGACTTTGGGCTTGTCGATTTAGCATTCCCAAGAACAGAACTGTTGCGATTCAATCATGAAGAACGCAAATTATTTATAGAATACCCGAAGTTCTTGCCCACGTATCAGCATCTGCGCGAACTGCCGTTACGAGCGAGGGTCATATCAAGTCAAGATCCTCGGGGTGAGGCGACTTACACTGTTGTCGATGATGCTAGTGATATTGCAACTTACCTTTGGACTCATCAGGCCCGCCGTCCTGTTGATCATCTCATGGAGGAATTTTTCAACCTCGACACCCCAGCCACCTACTTCCAGCATGGTGGGTTTGCAAACCGAATGCAATTCTTCACGACCCGTCACCGGTTCTCTCACTTGGGAAGGATTTCCAGTCTTCGTGTACAAGAGCAAGTGGGATACCCAAGTTGTGGCGCAGCCGTGATGGCGGATTATCCCCGTGCCAAGAGTTGTTATCATTATGATGTCGCGCCCTGCTTGCCACCTGGAAAGGTTTCTGCTCGATTTAAATCACTCTATCCAGCCATTACGAGACCATAATTGATGGATAAGAACACCAGTCCAAAGTCGAATCAAATCAGTCTCCGTTTTACTTCCTGCCTCGAAGCTGTATTATCCATCGCTGTGTACATAGTATTGCTTTACAATGTTTATTTAATTTATTCTTCACCTTTTTCCACGTCTGGCTTTCTGACTCTGACCCTTACGGAGTCCCTTATGTTTCATTCGTTTTTTTCTTTCAATATCATCATTGTCATCGCTGGCGTCATCGTTGTCACCAAATAAACTGTCATCAAAATCGAAATCTGATCCGTCGCTGTCTGACTCGGGCGTCTTTACACGTTTGGATTTGAGGACCAAGTCCTTTTGGTCGAATGATGAGAACATTGATGATGATAGAGGAACCGCATCATCAGCTTCGTTTGGCTCATTCCCTCCCATCCAGGAATGTTGGGCACTCGCGGGCTTCGCTGGTCTGTCCGCGTGGCTAGTTTTCGCCACTGTAGGTGTTCGACTGGATCCCAGAGATTTAGACTCAGCCCCACTCGGGGAGCTGCTCGGTTCCTCATCCTTCGAGACAACTGGGTTTGTTTTTCTCTTCAGACCAACCAAGTCTTCGCGCATTTGCTTCGAAAGCTTGATAGGTTTCTTCGCGGAGATTATCACCTTACGAACCACAGTGGAGTCGTCTTCTCCCGTCTTCGCTTTGATTGTTGCCTGTGAGCTAGTCGGTGTTCTCGACTCTGTCTCTTTCTTCGGTGTGGCGCTCTCATCTTGGTCGCTTGCGGTTTTGCTCTTGATCTCGGACGCCGCAGCAAACCGCATGGTTTTGCTGTCCCCATGAACCATTGGCTTGGCTTGAGCTCCCTTTGCCTCCTCTGCCTCTTGCTTCAGGAAGGACTCATCCACTTGGCCCACTGGATTTGATTCGATACGATGCGTTTGCTTCGGAGCGCGCAGGTGTTCGCCTTCTCCCAACGACGTTGGGCTCCGTCGGACAAAAACATACAGGAAGGAGTTGTCAAATGTCATTGGGATAGCAGATGTAAGGGGATTGTTTTGCTGCGGAGTATAGCCTGGAAACATGATATCACTAAAAGGAAGTTGCTTGAGAAGCACAAATCCCTTGGATTCGGCAATCTCTAACAGACCCACTTTCGAATAAAAGGATGATGACTTGTACGCAATGTGAACCTGACCGCCTAGTTTTGCTTCCTCAGCAACTTCTCGCGCACTCACGGCGCTAACCGAGATTCCCATTGCTTTACCCGCTCTCACCTGTTCCTTTAGTTGTTCGAGCTTGGAAATCTGACTCTGATACTCTTTGAATGAGATGGAACTGGGAAGCAGCAGCGAACCTGCAGTGGAGAAGAACTCCGAAAGGAGCAAGCGATCCTTCGCAACATCTTCGGCTTTGCGACCGCCAACATGTGGAAAGTTAAAGACTAGATGACTGAACGAGTGAACGAGCGTGTCAGGGTCGGGCAGCTTCGTGACAGCGGTGAATGTCTTCCGCTGTAGTGCGCGCTGAAGATGAGTAATGAGGGAGTTGCCGATGTCGCGAGCATCGACATTGTGCAACACAATGCAGTTTCGTTGGTTCAACGTATCCAGACATGACTCGGCGTTGACATATCTCTCAAGCAGATCGTGGTTGGAATCAAAGGTAGTGGCAAACAAGCGCGGTTCTTCACCCGCAGCAGGTGGTTCAAGTTCGTTCATCAGCGAACGTGAGAATGACAGGTCTCCATCACCGATGGTCAAGATGCGACCATTCACGGCGTACAGTCGGCGAACTTGTTTCTTGAGCCGTCCCGTGTCCGCCAGGATGCCTGGGTCGACAACGACGATATCTGCGGGCCTGCGACCGAGCTCGCGCTCGATGAGGTGTTCTACGCTAGGCTTCTTTGCCTTGGACTTGACGAAGCCGCGTTGTGCCTTGAACATGGACCGAGCCAGATCGCGAGATCGTTCTCGCTCAACGAACTAGATTCCAAGTGCGCAACGAAAACCGAGTGCGGGTGAGTCTTTCTCCAGAACTCTTAGCTGCAACAACAAGTAGAGGAGAGTATATGCATCGGTAGTGTCCACTCTAGTGAATTGTCAATTGTCATCCCTTGACACTAACGAGCACTTGTGCCTTTTAACCTACTCACTCAAGAAACAGTACTCTCGGTTTTTCTTTTCTGTACACTGTGAAACTCCCTGTCGCGCCTGGTGAGCCGCACAAATAACACCGCAGAGTAGCAAGATGACTGTGAGAATACCTAAGGCGCTCGGTACAATCTTGATTATACTTGCGACAATCGCGATTACCCTTGCACAAGCTCACCCTAGTGAGTCCAGTCAGGATGCAGTTGCGCCTGAGGGCTCCGTGGAGAGCAGCTGCGCCCGATCTGACGTGCCCTGCTTGGTCGTGCCACGGTGCGAAAGCGGAAGGTACGCCCTTGTCAATCGCTTCTATCTGACCAAGGTGCCTGCAGGCACCTATGCCGACCCAGCAGACCAGACCGAGGTGAGGGTCTGCTACAACGCGACTGGATTCCGGATCCGACACGTGGTGTATGATAAACACGTCTTCTCCCCCTTCACTAAATGCAATGATAACGTTTGGGAGAAGGGTGACGTGCTTGAAACGTTCATCGCGCCCGTTCATTCGATCTATGATGTTCCCAAGTTCTACTGGGAGGTCGACGGCAGCCCCAACTCCAACCTCTTTGTCGCACTCATTGAAAACGCCAACATGGGCAATACCACCTGCCGCTCGTGCAAGCCCGGACCGCTGCCATGCCAGGGTGCACACGACTTCCCTCCACACAAGTTCAGCTACAAGGCACGCGTGTACAAGAATGCACAGAAGCCCATGTGGACCACAGATTTGTTCATTCCCTTTACCATCTTCCCCGAATCCATGCGCAAGAGCAAGCTGTGGCGGGGCAACTTCTACCGCTACGACTATCCTCAAGGCGAGACTGGTCCCTACCAGCTCTCGGGATGGTCACCTACCTTCAATGGTAGCTTCCACATTCCTACTCGCTTCGGTGTGATTACATTGGAATAAAAGGCACAATGCAAAATTACGTGTATTTTAGTTGGTCTAGTATGTATAGGTGCTAATATCAAGTGTGAGGTGCGTCGCCTGCATCGGTCATACTCTATTCCTACGCCGAAGGATCGCATGTGGCCAGGCCACTTGGCCAGCACTATTGCTACCTCGACATGGCTGAGCTGTCTGTCGACGACTGTAGAGACGCTGATTCCGTGGACTTACTTTGTAGATCCAGCGGACATGACCGCAAATAATCCACATTCAACTTGCTGCCCTCGACGGCATGCTCCTCAAGCACATCTCTCAGCAACTGCTTGCAGAAAACGGCATCCGCTTCTGCAAGCCGCAATCGTTTCTCTTCTTGTTCATGCAACAGTTTCAGTGCAGCAATCTCTCGAAGTTGCTCCTCCTCGCTTGCGAACTCAACGGGGAGTGCCGCCATGAGCAGATCCGCCTCCGCAATCCTCGCAAAGATCTCCAATGCCGCCGTGATACTTTCGTCTGCGGACTCCTTCCACTTCTCGAGTCCAATTTTCACCAGCAGAGACAACGAGTTGGGGTCCAGTACCTGGCTGGGATCCCTTACGCATGCAAACATGCTCTTGTACACATCGCTGAGTGCAGACGCCTGAATCGGAGACAGCTGGGTGCCCTGCAGCTTCTCGACGGTTTTCGTCATGAGCTTAGTAATCGCGAGCACATAGCTCTGAATTTGGGACAGATGATCCATGTTGTGGTTATGGTTGCAGGAAGAGATCCTAGAGCGGTACGTATCGCCTTAGCACTCCACCAAAAGGGTGCTGAGCTCACTCAGATCTTCTCTATGAAACTTCAGATGTCGTTCTTGCTAATGCAGGGTTGTGAACCTGAGCTTGAGCACGACCAACAAATCGGACAACACGGGTTCTATCTCCTATACAGCTTCCCTGGAACGGTTCGAGCGTGTCTCGCGCGATCCACAGGAATGGCAGTTGTGATAAGTCTTCTGCGGAACGTAACTTCATCCACAGGAGGATGGAATTACTCCCAACCGTTATGGGAGCATACTGTCTGGTTGTGTAGATTCAAGTATATTCGCTCGTGCACAGGATCGATATAAACATCGTCTGGTTGCTCACGCTGCACTACACTTATATGACGCCGCTCTAGACACAGGAACTTGTCTGAAGGGCCATATTAACAAGACTTCTCATCCACTCCTAAGAGCGCATTGCTTGCGGTACTGTTCCTAACTCAGTGTGGCTCCAAGGCGTGCGATGGACGCGTTGTGACTGCATGCACATAATATGCTGGCCACTCGAGCGAACCCAGACGTCATGAGTGGTGCTAGCCCAACGCCCACCCCCACACCAGCGCCCGCAAAGGTCTGCGAGAAGCTGGTGCGGCTGATTGAGAGTGTTGTTGCGCAGACGGAGAAGGTCTTGGCACCCCTCCCACAGGGCCCGACAAGGCAAAAGGAAGAGAAGGCTGTACAGGTGTTTCGACAGCTCACTGTTCAACTGAGCCCTCCTAACGAGCCTTCGCTCGCGCTCGTTGCTTCTGGATATCAGAACCTCGCGATCTTCCTATTCAACAAGCGCAAGTTTAGGGAATCGAGCGCGCTCTCCGGCAACGCCGTACAGCTTTATGATACAGTTCAAGACTTTGGAAAGGCTTTTGCTGCACGGCTGCTGCAAGCCAAATCGCTACTAGGACTCTCGAAAACCCAAGAGACTGACCGAGACAACTTTGACAAACTGCTCGAATCTATCGCATTTCTCGAAGAATCCCTAGGCAAACTGGATACCATTGCTAATGTCGACCAACAGCAAAGATTAGGATCAAAGGCGTCCATGGCGAGTGCACCATGCCCTGTCCCTGAATGTGAAGCGCTATCGCTGCGCTCCCTCATCACACTTTACCCTCACCGCATTTCGATGCAGGCAGAGCTCGCACGTGCAAAAACTAGGCACGCGTTGTATTTAAGGCAACTCTACTATGGAGGCAGTAACCATAGCTCAATGTCAAACTCCTCAGAAAGCGTACGAGTCCAGTCCCCTGCTGTTTTTGCCTCTGCACTTTGGAACGCAACCTCTTGTTGGGCTCAGTTGGTGATGGACCCTGTTTTTCAAGCGGTAATTCGAACCGAGACCTTCGCGAAGGTGAAAGATTGGGCGCGTCAGAGTTTATCATCGGCGTCTGACCAGTTGCAGGCAATAGATGCACTTAGATCTGCAGTAGAAAGTGCTCACACGCAAGCTAAACAGACGCTAAGGTTCCATGTTGACGTTTTCGACTATCTCGACCTCTACCCGCAACTCATTGCGACGCTCAAGCTCCTCAATGCTCTGCTACCCGCCTCAGGAGAGCCCATGATGTCAAGCTCTGAACATATTGAGCGTGAACTGATTTACTTGCAAATCCAGACGGCGTACTTCCGCCTAGGCCGCCTTCCTGCGTCAGAAAAGTATCTCGCGCTCGCATTGAGCTCAATGACTCAGGCCTTTCCAGATATCGGTGGGCAGGAGCTCGAACGAATTCTCACTCCACAAGCTTCGAAATCCTCATCCAGACGCGGAGAGAAGAAGACTGCTTCTCGAAAGAATGGGTCAACAGACAATGGGGTTTCTTTGCCTCTGCTCGTAGATTACGCTGAGTGCGTCATGAAATCAATCGAACAATCACCTAACGGAGCCTGCTCGGTCTCATCCGAATCTGCATCACCGGTGGAAGCCTTGCCGATGTCACCATCTTCTTCGACCGCGTTGGATTGGGGAAACTTTGCAAGGCACCGATGGCTGTTATCGTTAGCGTCTCATGTGACAGCATGTACTGCAGGGTCGGCCGTGGCAACAAGCGAAATATCTCAGATCGAAGCCAAGGCCGACTCCGAGTGCAGTCCGATCACACTGTGCTTCAGGCGCATGCAGGCCATCTTAGTTCGTTTAAATTCCAGTATGGCCGCATTACCACCGCAACTCAAGCGAACTGCAGCTGCCATCGCATTGACTGGTGATATAGCCCTCGCACGTTCTGAATCGGCCATGTTTGGACCTGGGGCGACGTCATCGTCTCCTTCATCGCCCATTGCCGCTTCGATTCGCCTAGCGAAGCAGAGTCTCTCAGCATGGATGGCCCTACTTCGAAAGGTCTCTGACTCCTCTCATTCGGAGCACCACAAGGCAGAGTCTCCGGAGAGCAAGGAGTCTCAAGGGGCGTCATCGGGCATGGCTTTCCTCGCAAGCCTCCATAGTACTCCCAATGCTGACGCACAGACCAGTCATCAGAGTGTAGGGGATGCATGGCAGCATGCAGCCGCAGACGCGGGATACTCAGAAGGCTTGGCATCACTTTGGCACGCAGCAAGGGGCACTGGACGATCCCTAACGCATCTGGCCACGCTTCTGGAGTCCGCAGGCCAACCCCGATCTGCGGCGTACTTCTTGAACCAATGCACAGAGCTTTCAACTCAAACGCGATTTCCTGCCCTCGCCGCATCGTGTGCGTTGGCAATGAGCCGCCTTGAGCGTGCGCGAGGAAGAGTCGACCGGGCAACTGAGCACCTAAGGAAGGCATGGGCTTCCTTATCATCCTCACCAGACGAGATCACTGCTTCTCAAGAAGCCAGCGGCACCGCCACCAAAGGTCCTCAGGAGAGCTCCGACAACGAAAATGACCATGACGAGCTCTGGACTGATGATTGGAGAGCTGATGGTAGCAATGCGTGTGCACTTTGGCCGAGTGTTAAAGCGGAGGCCTTGGCGATTGATGCGAGGATGAAGCTCTCCGAGATCGCTGCAGACCACGGATCTGCAAGCAACCAAGCCGACGGAGCAGATGAACTGAAAGAACTTGCAGACCAACTCTCTGCCATCAACTTGAGTTCGCCTGAAGGTGCATCCAGCAAGTACCGTCATGATCAACCTGAAACTCAGCAGATTATTGCTAATGTTCAGCATCTTGTAGAGGCAGTTGGTAAGCTCTTGCATCAATGGGTCATTGTTCGCGATATCGAGAAAGAGATCGCTGAAGTGATTAACCAAGGGAAGGAGCTTGATTGCCAAGCTGGTGGATCAGAAAAGCAAGCTGAAATACTACCAACGTCACTGTCTGAAAGCCTTCCTGTTCATGCCGTTTTGTCTGCCTCCCTGCAAAATCAAGTCGATGCAATCTGCCTGAGGAATTACCACGCAGCGAAGCCGTCTGAACTAGGAACCTTCCCATCATGGCTTCAGTCATGGGTCCCACTCGCGACGAAACCTGCGAGCAGACGTGGAAAGCAAGATAGTTTCGCGTTTGACGAAGCAAATGATGATCAAGGGATGGAGGCGGAAGCGCGGGCCGCCCTTCTTGCGCTCACGGACGACATCTTGGTGGAGGACGAAGAAAAGGAAAACCATTCAGTGGATCGAGTCGACGAGCTCATGATGAAGGCCCCGAGCGTGCTCCTTGCTAGCCTGGCAGTGGCTCCAACACCAGCACTACGCTGCGAGTCGTATCTAGTGCGATCCCGATGGACCTTAATTGAAGCATTGAGCCAACTCAACCTTGCGAGCAGAATGGAGGACGGATTGAGCGCAGAAGCCGCTGCTGTTCGTGTCAGTCACGCGTCTCTGGCCTTACTTTTGCTCTCCCGAGCGCGTGCAAGTGCCTTTCATGCATGGAATAGCCTAGCCGCAACTGGAACAGTTGCACCAACTCGCCTCGCATCCAAGGCTGCGCTACTCGCGGTTGAAGCCTCCATATTCTGGCGCCAGGCCTCGGCTGCAAAGTCTCGCAACGAGCACGCTGCTCAGGTTGCTGAGGCCCTCCAGTCAGTCAGTGCAGGCGCCTCTACTCGAACAACTCGTGGAAAGGCAGGTGCAGGAGCTGGCTCGAAACGTAGAGCGCAGTCGAGCAAGTCTACGAATCTTGATGTAATTACTCCTCCTGAGTCGATTGATGAAGAGTACACCAATTGGAAAACCGCTGGAGAAGTCATGTTGCACCATCTGAGCGTCGGGCTCACCTACAGGCACGAAAAGGTCATCGTTTGTGAGAACTTGATCTCAGCTGCGAAACAAACGATTGCGCAGGCCCAAGCGCAGAACGTTTCGAACTTCAATGCCGAGCCATATTCTCGTCAGATCTCCACCGCTCAGTTGCAGATTGAGACACTATCGTTTGCTCCATCGGTTTCGGATGAAATCAAGCGCCTTGTCTCACCTGAATTGGCTCCACAGAACCTCTCCTTGATTCCACTTGCTTCTACGATCGTTGGTATAACCCTATCAAGCTCAAAGTCGCATCTCATAGTGTCGCGTCTCATCCGTGAGCCCCTGCAGTCGGGTGAGAGCGGTATCCGCGCCGCGTTACTAGCTTTCTCCCTAGATGAATTTCCGGCTCACGCCATGCGCAACCGGATTGTTACTATCATGCGAGAAATTGCAGAGTCACATGCTGCAGCCATTACTGTTTCCCAGCAGCAAAGTGATTCTCCGTCTGCCCCTCCCGGCGACGACGGCAAGCGCGCTGGGGGTTCGAGAGCAAAGTCCGCAGGGCAGCTTTCTGAGAGTACTGCGCGTTGGTGGGCCAATCGTTTCCAGCTCGACACAAGGCTGCTTTCGTACCTCATTGAGCTCGAAATGTATATCTTTGGACCTTTCGCCGGAGTATTGCGTAGTGGACTCGTGTCAGATGAGCAGTGTTCTCTATCACAATCTATCTCTGCGCGAATTAGAGCAGAAGCACTTCAGCTAGCTGAGTTAGTCGACCAGCTAACGCACTGCCTGCATCTCGAGAAGAAGGATACGCAAGAGACTGCATTCCTTTTGGAGAGTGTCTTGGTCGGAGCTTTGACTTCGCCTCTCCTGATGAAAACGATTTCGCAGGTTCTGCCGCTCTACACTTCTGGTGATGAAACCAAGCAAGCCCTCAATGAAGCAGACCTAAACTGTGACCTGCCATCGCAATTCGAAAACCTGCTTGAAAAGTCTGAATTCGTTCGAAAACACAAGCCAGTGGAATGCGTTGCTGCATACGTGCTAGGAATTACCGATACACCTGTATGTACCACTGCGAGGCTCGCCCGGTATTTGTTCCCTGAGGCACCAGAAGAGTGGCAGAAGAACCTCAGCCAGCCGGCGCTCTCTCAAGCGCTCCTACAGAAGGCAAAATCACAAGACACAGAAGACGCTGCACATGCCAGCTTAGCCGCCCAGTATGCTGGTGCTATTTGCACACTGACACAGAAGTTCGTTCGTGCCGTCATTGGGCTTGCCTCTGAACGTCGAGCCGAACGTAGCATTGCTTGCCTTCCTCTTGTACTTGCTTTGGGACGAGGCCTCCAAGATATCCCTTGGGAGTCACTACCTGTTTGCAGGCAAGTAGAGATTGTGCATCCTCCGGCCTCGATCACTGCCGCTGCTGGCTTAGGATCCAAGGCTGCGACAACAAAGAGCTCATCTAGCCATGAGTCGGCTGGCCATACGCTCGTACCATGCTTACTTGCCCAGTCAGTTGCTCCACAAAGAGCGACACGTGTCCCTTCGCTTTGGTTCATTTTTACTCTTGCACAACAACAGGAACAGCTTCGAGCGATCCATCCCCATTGCAAGGTGTGTCTCCTAGGTGCTGAAACTTCCAAGCACCTATGCGGGCAAGCTCAGCTGCAAGCCATTCAGAATCCGGATTCGGTTGCACCAAGCTATGGTCTCCCTGCAGTACTAACGGGATATGAGCGCGGTCGAGTGTATTATATTCTGAACCCTAGTAATGACCTACTCCAGACGCAGGCAGCTCTTGAGCCACTGTTTACTCAGGAATTGGCTTCGCAGGGCTGGCGAGGTATCGTGGCTACTCCCCCAACACCAATTGAATTCGCAAAAGAGCTTGGCCGAAATGACCTGCTGATTTACGCTGGTCACAATGGTGGCGAGCAGTATGTCTCCTATGAGGAGGTTAGCAGAATGCGAGGCGGTGCGTGCGTTTGGCTCATGGGTTGTTCCTCTGGTTCACTTCAGTGTGTCTCCCCCAATTCCGAGTATGATCCTACCGGCATCGCGATGGCACATTTGCTGGCTGGAGCCCCGAGCGTTGTGGCGAATCTGTGGGAAGTATCGGATCGCGACGCTGATAAAATCACCTTGGCTATGGTAGAGAGCATAACTCATCGCCCACTCAGTGTAACTGTTCATGGCAAGATCCCTGCGAGCTACAGGGTTGTGGAGAATTATCGCGGTGACATTGATGTGGCTGTCAGCGCTTTCCGCTCGGCTTGTCGATTACCGTATGTCAACGGCGCTCCACTCGTGAACTACGGCCTACCTGTGAGATTGGCTTTTGCGAAGGTAGCCGGAACTACCGAAAGTTCTCCCCCAGAGAGCACAAGTACCGAAGACAAGTCCACTGCCGAAACGACGGAAGCTTTGGGAATAACATCAACGACAACACGACGAACCCGCACGACGACAAATAAGGCGAGCGAAAGCGCTCGAACAACTCGCTCAAGGCAGTGAAGTGAGTCATACTACTTCAAATTTGCAACCTGTCAACTGTATATTAGTCCCAAAAGAATAAACTACGCATCAAACACAACCTTTACATATTGAATCCATGTTGTATTGAACACACTTACAATTGCCAAATCATAACCTGGCCATCGTTTCCACCCGCAATCGCAAAGTCGCCGTTCTTTGTGATCACAAGATCTTGTACGATTGACTCTGCACTGTGAACTTGCATCTCGCCCGCCAGGTCGTATGCGCCATGTCGCTGAGTCTCGACCTCGGGGTTCTCGCGCTGGAAAACGCGAACCTTGCCCGAGTCGATTGCAGCGACAAATGATTTTCCAGTGGGATCGAAGGTGAGGCTATTAACGCCCAGCTCAATGTCAATTCCCGTTGTGCTGCCGAGGGCTGTTGTGCTGCCCTGATCATAGGTCATGACTTCGGCACCCGTGGAAAGGTCCCAAAGCTTGATCATACCACGAGCATCGCCAGAGACAAAAGCATTCGCGGATGGCGAGACATCGAGTGCTCGAACAGCACCAGCATGACCGAAGAACGACTGAACACACAGGCCAGTGCGCGCATCCCAAAGTGAAACTGTCTTGTCGCCGCTTGCAGTGAGGAAAGTAGCAGTGTGAGGAATCCAGCGCACGCGATTAATCGCATCAACATGGCCTCGGAAGACACGTAGCAGCTGGCTCGTGTGGATATCCCACAGTCGAGCGGTGTTGTCACCAGATGCTGTGAGTGCGGTGTGTTGGCCCTCATGGAATTGAATATCCCATACTGGTTGGGTGTGACCAAGAAGCTGTGAGACGCAGCGCTGTTCGGCCAGATTCCAAATCTTCGCCTTGCCGTCTGCACCAGCCGTCGCGAATAGACTGCCAGATGGATGGAAAGCGCCTCCTGCGAACCAGCTGTTGCCACCTTTGCCCGTCATGATGAGTTCGCCACGGGGTAAGCTCCAGAGCTTCCATGTCATGTCGTCACTGGTAGTGGCGAAGATGGGTGAAGTAGGCGAAACTGCGACTCCTGAGATGCCCATTCTATAAAAAAAGATGGAGGGAATAGTGGGAATTTGTAAGCGAGAGTACAAAATACCGTTTCAGAGGATTTTGGAGGCAAGCAAACGGAACATACGAGACCTAAGGGTAAGCAGGCGAGACTATAAACAAATTACATACTTGTGTCCGGCGAAGGAGTGTGCCATCACCGCGCTGGTAAGTGAAATATTCTTCGAGACTTTGGAGGACGACTCATTACGTGTCTCAATGGGAAGCAAGTGTGTATAACTAACAGGAGCTGCATCCTGCGATCGCGAAGGTGATGGGCTTCGCGTACGAGACCTCACACCAGGTGATTGAGTTCTGTCGGCACGAGCGGTCCTGTTGTAACCTCGTAACGAGGCTGCGACAGACGCCAGTGATGACTGGCCCGTTGTGGTCTGCGATTGCTGGGTTTGAGCGGACTCTCCAGTCGCATGCTGATACTGAGCCTGTAGTGCTGCAAGTGCCTGCTGCAGTTTGCTCTTCTCCAGGCGAACGAGGACTAGCTCCTTGGTGGCCTGCTCGTACTTTTTCTGAAGCTCATCCAGGGCTGGTTGGAACTGGCGGACGTGCCGTCGTAGTCGCTTCAAATCTGTCACAAGCGAGTTCTTCTCCTGCACCAATCGACGGTGATGCAGTCGATGTACGTCACGTTCATGACGGAACTTAGCCCATGTGCCTTTGGCCTCTGCCGCGGCGGCTGCCGCTGCAGCCGCTGTGCGTTTCAGAATGTCCATTTCCTGCAGAAGCTCCTGGTACTGCTGATAGATACGCGGCAGCTTGTCCTTGCTAGCCGTCGAGGAGTTTGGCTTGCCCTGATTGAGTTCAAACCATTCGATCTGGAATGCCTCAAGCGTTTTTTCCATCTTGTGTGCGACAAGGAAGTTTCGCACAAAGTCCTCCACACACATATCCTCGGGCGAGGGCTGGAGCGTGTCTTTGGATGACGCAGACGTCGTTGTGGATGCGTTCGACGGTTTGTACCCTGACTCTACGGTTTGAGGTGCTGCAAGTTTAGTCTCTGCGTCCTCTACGCTCAGTCCGCCTTGGAGTGCGGTGAAGAGAGCCTCGAAGTTATCAGGATCATCATCAGCGAACTTGGGCACCTCCTCATAGGTTAGTTTCAGATCGTCCGCGTCGTCGAGCTCCACAGGCTCGAGCACATAGGTCTGCGCTGCTTCGGCCATGGTTCAGGTGTGTCCCGGTACGCGTCGTTGGGTGGAATTCGAGTTGCCTAGGTGGGGAATTCCGTCACACACCGCTAATTACAGGTGGTTTCTTTGGTTATCCAAAACCAGAGACGCGACCTGTGCTACGCCTCGCGAGATGTGTGAGTTCTCTCGTCAATCCTCAGCTCGTTTCTCTTCGAGCGGCTTTTGGCGAGGTTCTGCTGGGGTTTTGGGGGGAATAATCAGTGTCAAGGGTGAGAAACGGGAGCGGAAACGGAACTCGAGCATCCACTCCGAAAGGCACTCTCTGCAAGCCGCGTATTCCGCCCTTTTCAAGCGACCGATTTTCAAATTTTCTCGTCTGAGTAACCGTTCTTGTTCAACCCGGGGTCTCTGCTTGGCCGGGCCCGGGTGGATGGAATCACTGGCTCTGTCGGTCAGAAACACTGGAATACGCCCTGCGTGGATCCGCAGCTACACTTGGACACCATGCATGTGGGGGGCCCAGATGTGATGAACCAGATCTAACCAACTGATTGCAGGTGATGCATGCCCTGACTCCTGTCTACAACCGCCTCCCTCCAGCATACTCTAGTCTTTCTCTCTGTTGCACGCCCTACTATACCGGTGTACTACCAGTTGTGACTCAACAAGTCCTGTAATAGACCCCAGAACAGGTCGTGAGACATCCTCACACCACGACTCCCAACTCCCGCTTCAACTCGCGGGTCGAAGCAGCCTCGCCTAGCCTGACCGGGCCATGAGCCAGCCATTTCTCCAGCTCTCTGCCACAGGATGTGTTGTCTTTGGGCGGCACTCCGCTGCTCTGGCAAGCCAGACCAGACAGCCGGGATCTCAAAGCCGCCTGCCTTGGGACGAAGCAATCGCCGCACTCGCAGCACAAGCCAGGTTCGCACGGGGCGAGGATGTCCTGAGCTACGTCAAGGAGGCCATTTCACAACCCCAAGTACTTGTTTTTGGTGAACTGCTTGACCTGGCAGTGGTACAAGAGGTACGTTGCGATTGTTCGCCCGAAAATGTGGCTTGCTGCTGTCCACTAGCACATCGCTTACTGGCCGCCAGTCAGATGCTTGCAAGCTTCAGATTCAAGCAGACAGTGTGTATCAAAGTTCACGCGTTCGACGTACTACTCTCACTCTCACTCGCCCCAATGTAGCTGAAATCAGATCCTCGGTTCGCCCCATATTTCAGACTGCTGGAAATATTCGCGTTTGGAACATGGCAGGACTATATTAAAGACAAGTCTGCCTTGACTTTACCTGATTTGTCCACACCTGAAGCTAACAAGCTAAAGCAACTGTCTTTGGTAACCATGGCATCGGGGTCTACCAAGACCTTTAGTTACAGCACCCTCTGCGAGGAGCTGCAATTAGGCTCACATAGGGAGCTGGAAGACTTAGTTATCGCAGCGTGTGATGCAGGCATGCTGGCAGCACAGCTAGATCCTGCGTCAGAATTGGTACGCATCACCATGTGTATGGGACGTGATGTTCGAGACAGCGCAGAACTGGAGCAAATCGGAGCTACACTAACGCAGTGGCTGTTGAATATAGAGTCGGCTCAAGCCCAGCTGCACGATGCGGCAGCAACAGAAGCTCAAGTTCTTGCCGCCCAGGGGGATGACCAAGCCACGGGGGCTGCCGAGGAAGCAAGCGTGGATTCTCGGCATTAGTTGCACGAGTCCGTCTGCTCCACACTTCAAGTACCTAGGTGTTACTAGCTGAATTGAGCAACCGCTCCACCATCAATACACAGTAAATGGGAGGCATTCCACTCACCCTACGTTTTTGCCGTCCTGTATCGCAAGGGTCTCGCGCGCCGCTGCGAAGGTGCAGCGAATCCCCAGCTAGGCGTCGTCGGGCTGGGAAAAAATTTGAAAATTCGCTTGGTCAACATAACTGCACAAGCTTGTGAACCGCGGTATTGCGTATATTGCGGTAAGGTAATTTTATTTTAATTCGGTGTATATCAAGTCCAACTATTAATTGATCCCTGATTTGACCCCAATTCAAAGGCTTTCCCACCCGATATGAGCACCGAAGAGGAAACGGGACCCAACCTCGAAGTAACTGCACCCAAGAGCAGTTCATTCGTGAGTGTCGCCGTGAGCGGCAACCAGAAAGTCATCGCATATGCTCACCGCAACTCCTGCATGGTGGGAACTACCACAAGTGTCATCAGCACAACCCGTGACACCCGTGCACCCTTCCATCGCACGGCATCCGCCGAAAAGGACCCCATCGTCGCAGTGGTCTTCGTGCAACGTCCGGAGACCGCGATCGTGACGATTTATGAGAATGGTGTGATCATGTGTCATGATGAGACGGGCCAGCGCGCGTTGTTTGTGGTCCAACTGCCGCCTGATGAAAGCAAGTCTCATCGGTCCACGATCAATCTCAACTCGGCCTACCTCGAGGACGTCCCCACTTGTGCAGCCTTCGATGATATCAGTAGAATACTGTATATCGGAACGCTCGGAGGCACAATATACTCGCTCACGGTAGCTGCAGCAAAGCCCCAGCTCCAAGTGGTCATCGAAGCGCCTGTCAAACTCTTTGTACCCCCTCATTTCCAGCTCGGGGGAGGTGTCACAAAGCTGGCTGTTTCATCCAAGTACAGAATACTCGTCGTCGGAGACGGGTTCGGAAGCGTCTCAGTGTATCCCCTGGCGCCTGAGTACATTGGACTGGCCTACTCTGCGGCACCATCGGAGACGGCATCACAGAAAATCATGTGCATAGCCAGGCTTCCACCCTTGCCCAGGATCCGCGCAAAGAATACGGATCCCATCGCAGAGCCAATTAACACTGCACCCGTTATACTCGAAACCACAATGCGTGTGCCAGCCAGCCTTGATGGCTCAGAATCGGGCTGTGCTGTCACGGCCCTGGCGACACACGAGAACTACCTAGTAGTCGGTTACTCGACTGGCCACATCCGTGTACACTCCCTGAGCATGATTCCCAAACTCGCGCATATCGCGTCGGATATCGGCCCGAAGATGGCGCTTCAAGCTATTGGAACGAGGCCTGAGGACCAGCCTGTCAATGACATCGCTCAGGCGTATACAATTGGACTTAGGGTTGTACCTATCCTCTGCGAGATCGCGGCGCATGTACGCTCAATTTCTTGTCTTGCATTTTGTCCGTTTGAGCTCCCCGCAACGAAGGGTTATGATCCTGGTGCTTTTTATCTCGCGAGTGCTTCCGAAGATCTTCACGTAACACTGTGGAAGATTCCAATGGCCGATCCAGTTCGACTGCTCCTATCAGGCTCACGAGAGGCAGCAGACGCATTCTCGACTGCGGCTTCCCCTGCTAGCCTCAATTGGAGTATAGACATTGTCAAGTGTTTCACGCCAGGCTGTGGACCTCTATGCGGTGTGGCATGGTTGAAGCAACCAGTGGAAGGTGAAACTGCTACACCTGGCAAGGTATTGCTTCTAGTGAATGCTCACGACTCGTTTGTGCTCACCTTTGTTCCCATTACTGAATGAAAGTGTCGACCATGCCGACGTGATGTTCATGGCAAGCTGTAAGCACGTCATATGTACACGTCGATGATGTAGACATTTGATTACAGCTATGTATTGTGAATTATTCAATAAAGGGTTTGTGAGGTGGTCGAAAGAGAGAAGGTCTTCTCTCTTTCGACCACCTCAGCCATTTGGGACTTACTTGGACGCAGGTGTGTCTGAAGAAGATGAAGAGTTTGCTACTGTAACTTTAACCTTGTGCCATGAGTTATTTAACAGTCCTCGGAAGTTCCAAATGGGGGTTACCGATTCGGGTTGAGTGTTGTAGTCTGTATCAACAGCCTTGGCAGTCAGAGTCAACTGGTTGCCGTTGTTCTTCAGTTCAGCTTCGTCAACAGGCACCTCGCGCTCCCACAGAGTCCAGGCCCAAGCGCGATTCGTGCGAATAGCCTCAGCACTAGGGCCGGCAGTCTTAGTCGCGGTGTGCCAAGTCTTGCCTCCATTGCTTGAGACGTCTATGCGCACAATGCCCTTGCCGCCGCCACTATAAGCCCAACCATTAGTATCGATGCAGCGAGAGAAACCAGAATTAACTAGGATTGGATCGCGGCATGCGTGCGTTTCAACGACCTGGCCAGGTTCAGGAAGCGTAATGACGGATTGGACTGGCATGCTCTGGATACTTGGGATTGAAGGAACGTCAATGCCCGTTGAATCCTTGGCGTTTGGAGGGAAGCCCTTGTATTGCTCGCCACGTTGCCATGGACTGCGAGCCTCATGATTCGCGAGGGTGATGGACTTGAGCCACTTAACGTTTCGAACCCCGACGACACCAGGAACAACAACGCGAAGAGGGTATCCATGGTCGCGTGGGATCGGCTCGCCATTCATCTCGTATGCGATAATCACATCACCATCGTCATTAAGGGCCTTCATAGCAGGCACACTGCTATCAAAGTTATCATCAACACCCACGAAGATCACGTCTGTGACGCCAGACTTACGCTGCTCCTCAGGGGTAGTATTGAGTGCACGGACCAGGTCTGTGAGTCGGACACCACCCCATCGAGCTGTACTCGCGGCACCCGCGTCCCACAGTAAGCCGTTGGTTGGTTGCACTTGATGCATCTCACCACGTCGATTGCCTGCGCAGATGATGGTCACATCAACCTCAGTCTTGGGGAACTTGGTCTTCAAGTCCTCGAGAGTGAACTCAGCAAGTTTGGTGTAGTCCTTGGACACCGATTCACCACCTGCTGCAACCTGATCTTCGTTGCCAGTGATGAAGATCTCATCCGAGAAGTCTCCACCGGTACCATCCCGCTTGGCGTTGGCTAGATCCTCCGGCAAGGGCTCAAAGATATCTCGACCAATGGTAAGCTTGAACGTGTTGGTGTCGACTACGGGCACAGGACCGTGATTGCGAACGAAGAAGAGGTTAGAAGGGGTGAGGTAGCTCCTTGCTAGATCAGCACCCTTCGGTTCAGCATTGCATGGATGTGCTTGGCGTGTGACGAGAGATGGATCGCGCTCGGGCTCGGTATCGGTCACAGTGCTCTTTTGAGGCGGGGGTGCCTGAGCTGCCTCCTGACTCTTTGTGTCCAGCTTGCCAATACATTTGATATAAGGTGAGGACTGCAAGAACCGTTTGGCCTGTGAGTTGGATCGCAGGTGAGAAGGATACTTCTGCCAGTAGGGCTCCAGCGCCGAACCTGCAGCTTCACGAATCTTGGTCCCACCTGGATGGCGATTGATGAACTTAGTAATGTCATACACATACCCGTCGTATGAGACCCAAATTCCTGTCTTCTTGGTGGAGTGCGCCTTGACATCATCTGCAGTGAAGACAGGGAGATCATCATCATCACTTCCATGTCGCTTTTTGCCCGCAGAACCATCATCTGCATAGCCAAACAGTCGATCCTTGCCCTGATCTACGATACCCGCGGCGGCTACCACTCCTACTGCAGCCGCGGTGATAGCTAGCACCCATCGTCCAGCACCACGTGCTGAGCGCTCGCCTCCGCCGATCTGCTGCTGAAGGGGTTTGACTTGAGTGTTGTACGCGCCTGTGTGAACAAGGCGAACTTGCAACCGCTGTGGATGCTGGGTAATAAATGCCTGGCGCGATCGGGCACCAGTCGCAACTCGAGAGGCCGCAGATTGGATTCCGTTGAGAGAGGATCTAATCCATTGCGAGTGGTTGCTGAGGCGCTTAGCGGCCGAATAAAGTGTAGAGTGCATTGTGACCTTTCAGATACGTGATATGTCTGGCTATTCGTTGTCACTAGACCTCCACGACAAGGTACGCAAGTTGAGTCTTGTGTGTTTTTGATCCATAAACTTTAGCCAGATCCGGCTAAAATCGAGTGAAGACTCTGTACAATCCCTCCTTTCAGGATACCTGCACGGCTGGAAGCACGCACTGCCGGAACAGGGTAAGCGCTGTATTGTCTTCAAGACACTTAGGTAAATCCATAACCGCGCGCACAAGGTCATCCACTGATCGCCACTCGAGTAGTGCGCTGCACAAACTTAGCCCCTCACAGTCATGTCGGGCTGGCAGGACGAGGACGAGGGCCAGCGCGGATCAGATTATGGCTTTGCGGCTGATACGCACTGGAATGGAATTGAAGACACGGACCGGATCGACTACCACGATGGGACTGAATACGATGGCGGATCCGCGAACTTTGGAGGGTTCACAGGGTTCGGTGATACAGAAGAAGAAGATGCTGGGCTTGATTACTTCAAGCAGATTGGGATCCCCTCCGACCGCATCGACATGTATCACAACACGTGGCAGTACCTTCGAAACTGCGGTTTCGATGCCCCCTTCAAAATCGTTGCGATGGGCCCAGGGGACGGAGACGCCAAGACGAGTTCAGAGAATGCAACGCACGTCTTCGAGTTTCCCGAGGCAGATTTGATAGAACCAGAACCGGACGATGAGGAGCTGCTTAGGATATACTCATGGACCAAGGGCGGAACCACCAAGAAGCCTCCGAAGAGTAGGAGGCGAAAGCCAGGGTCAAAGGAGAGCCCTCGATCATCACTCTTTGTGCTTCCTGTACGAGGATCTGACTTTGCAGAAGGTGAAGAACTGGGCAACTTCCTGAGTTGGATCGAGCGCCGACGGCAACAAAGCAAGATTCTGCGCGATCGACCATATGAGGCATTTTTGGCGGTTGTGGAGCAATCTTCTGCAGTCGTCATTCTGAAAGTTCAGAACGAGTTCGACAAGGAGGACCAGGGCATGACTCACAAGTCAGACGAACAATGATGGTAAGTCCCCCGTCTTATCTCTGTGGTACGCTACTGTATTATTGATATGTGTCTCACCGTAACCGACATGGGCAATTCAGACTAAGTGATGAACCAATGTCACGTGATGGCGATCGGTTGAGGTGCCATCGCTTAATGGAGTGGTAACAAGGAACGAATTGTAATCTGAGACAATCATGGAATATAGCACGAGGATAGTGGCGTAGTCATCGGTATTTGACCAAGGAATACAGTGTAAATGAATCAGCGTACAGAAGTAAAAGCAAAAGCATGCAGTGCTTTAGTTTACCAATAGTCTGCCAAATAGGCACCATTTAGGGAGGTTGTAGTAGACCGGGATTTACTATAGCTTGTCTGACTGCTGCGCTGGATCTGTATCGTTGTAAGGCTCTGCATTGGGCTGGGGTCCAGCCACACTTGTGGCCTGGTGTTTGCGGAATTCACTAAGTTTCCTGTGCTTCCAAATCAATACGATACCAAAGTATAATAGCACTACGGCATATACGACACAGGCAAAGGGACCAAATCCGCCCGCATACACGTGTGGTTCCATAAGTGGAATAGATGCACATACAATTAGCACCTGCAAGATAACAAGAATCGATTCCGTATTAATTCGATGATGAAGATAGTACCCGATGCGCAATCCCACAACAACCACAACAGTAGATAGGAGATAAATAAACCAATTGGAGAGGCGGAAGACGCCGAATGCGATGCGAGTCGCGATCGTGAAGGGATTGGAGACGAAGCACGTCACCAAGTAAGTATCTCGGATCGCAGCTCCCTCGATGCCCAGCATAGTGAAATATATCATGACTGGCGGGCCAGCTATGCCAAAAGCACCACCCAAGAACCCGCTAAGTGCACCAATTGTGAAACCTAGAATGGCGTCACGTCGATTCGCTTTGATATGCTGAATGACGCGCTTGCATAGTGCCACGAATCGTCGGCAACAGCCATTAGCACGTATCTCGATGACCTTGTCTTCTTCTGTGTTTTCACTTGGCGAAGCTGATTCAACAGCGAGTGGCGTCGTGGAAGAATGAGATGTCGAAGAGGATGCAGAAACTGGTGAGTGCTTGGGTTGATCCAGCACATCAAGCTCAATGTCTTCAAGCGGTTGATGGGACATGGCACCAGCTACGACTCTTCTGTCGTGCGACGAGGCTGAGCCCTCATCGGGGAGCTCGACTGTCGAGTCAGTTGAGCTAATCGGGTAAGCCACACCTTCGCCCTGTGGGCCGTGATCTGATGGAATCGCCTTATGTGAACTGCTGCTCACAAAGCCCGCTCCAGTAAGCTTGTCAGTATCCTTTGCTAGCTCTCTATGATCGGCCGCTGACGCATCATTGGTCTGGGCTGGTTGTGACGACCCCTCGTCTTTAGTGAGCTCACCCGACCTCAGGCGTCTAAGGAAGGTGAGGATGTTGATACTGGAGAACTGCCAAACACTGGCAAGGATCAGCACGAGACCAAGAAATCGAGTTAGAAAGTCTTGCTTGAGGGTAACCGCGACGTAGTTTCCAAGGAACATCATGCCATTAGTTCCTGGTGCGAGATAACCGACAAGGTCGGCCCGGAACTTCCTAGGTCTCGTTCGAAGGGCAGTGATACCGCCCGCAATATTCAGAGCAATGACCGTGATCGACACGAGTGAAAGGATCAACGATGAGAGCTCCTCTGGTGTGCCCAGATCGACTTTAAACAGAAATACGGCAACTCGGAAGCAGGTTTGAATGAGAATGGCTGCACCGAAACCAGTCATGCCTGAGGTGATTCCGGAGATCATGCATGTGATCACGATCATCGCAATGACACCTCCCGAGGGGATGCCCATGGCTGCAGTTGTATGCGATGGGTCTGAGAGTGGATGGACACTCACGCCTCCAGTCACATTCATGGGTGCGCCTGTCGTCGTCATCGTCATCATCAGGCCAGTTGCCGTTGACGGGTCGAAGGGACTGATACTGGAATCCGGTAGCATGGTCGGGAGATGTAGCTGAACAACACAGATCTAGCTAGGCTCGCGCTGACATGCGTCGGCGACTCGTCTCTAACGTCGCCCAGTAGCCACCGCAGGGGCAAATGCGCGCGGATAACTCAATCTCCGAATCACGAGGACAACAAATGCAGTGTTAGTCGAAAACAAGGTTTGGATCGGGTACTTGACCCGTGCACGGACAATCCTCGGACTTGATACGAATGTGGTGTGTGACGGGAACTTGATGCAACCCACAACAGCACGCGGCACTCGCACAGGTCTCCGGATTTCGCAAACGAAAGGACGGCTTTCGAAGACCGGCATTGACTCGGAACTTGGTCTCGAATCTGAAAGTGGCTGGAATGGACGGGACGCCCAGACTGAACTATAAATGCGAATATTGAACTAGGCCACCGATGCATCCGACAGGCTATGTAGCATTAATGGCTGCATTATCAAGATCGAACTCTCTTGCCACAATGAGTAACACCCTAAAGTATCTCCGGAAGTTCTTCTCGAGCCCAGGGGGCACGGGTCGTTTTGAGTTATTGAGGGCGCCTCTCGGCATAAAAGCTGCAACAGTAATACGCATGCTCCTGAATATTGCACTGACGCACCCTTCAAGAAAGCCCGCACCACCGCTGGGGGTTGTCGCGCGGAGAATCCAGGAACAGTTTGGGGTGGGGTGTAATATCATCCACCAGGATGCGGAAATTTGGGGCGATCGTAAGATTTACTCGACAGGTCATACTGCCACGCTGGGTTTGTGCATCGCATAGGGACTTCATTAATTCGACGCATCGCGAGCACTGGATCTACTTGCACCGCATTAACCTACCGCGACATGTCATTCGTAGACGCAATTCGCGAGCATAAGCGAAATCAGGCTCAGCGACGAAAGGAACTAGGTACGTGCTGCTGTATGTGTGCCACAGCGATACAGTCGCTGTGGGAAATGCTCAGGACGGCTTGTCACATCGTCTTACATCGGTACACGTCCGCTCGCTAGCAAACTCACTCGTCACCTGTCGCCTATCTGTCACTGACCTGAATTCTCAACCCACCTCCAGACCAGACCAGAGCTGCGACGGTCTCGTCGCTCGAGACAACCACGGGAACGCTCCTGAATGACGTCAGCCGTGCGGTATATACGATCAATGTCAACCAGCAGAGGATTGAGTCCGAGCTCAAGGGGCTACAAACTATGACAAACAACTTCAACAAAAATGTGAGCAGGTGGCTGAGCCTATACAAGGACCTCAACGAAGGGCTGAAACAGCTGGGAGACGTGGCAAACTGGGCAAGTGTGATAGAAGCTGATATGCGCTTTATCTGCCGCGTCCTCGACAACTCTGCAGCCTTGATGACTGGACAGCAGCCTTCGTCTGGACCGGCTACCTCCGAGACATCAACAGCAGTTCAGTCCACCACGAGCAGTACAACTGCGGCAGCAGCGGATGCAAGCTCAGCACCCATAGATGCGTCACTCCAGTCACAGTCGCAGTAAGGCACCTTCATCATAACCAATAAGCAATTGGTTTTGTTTATGCTAGTCTAATAGAGTAGAGGTTGCTGAATGTTGATGGTGACGACTCCCAACCTCTGGTCGCGGCCTTAACGCGCACCAAGCAGCTTGGTAGAGAAACGACGAAAACAGGTATGTCAACCTTGTGTTAATCGTAGAACAAGTTTCTACACGCAAAACTTCTCAGGTGATATAAGAAAGTGGAATCAATGTTGGGATGTGTTAAACATTTGAGCGACGCAATGATTGAGTAGAAATCTACAACAGTTTCTGAGTTTGTGATGTGACAAGAGTTCAAACGAGCCCACGAACATGGTAGGGAGCAGTTCAATGGGCTCAATAGTAGTAGAACTTCGGCTTGTCTCCATCCAGGCGGCCCTCGCTGCGACTCCTAACGCCTGGAGGTCTGGGGGTGAGCGCATATGGCAACTTACCGCGTGATCTTAACACATGAATCACGCGGTTCATGACGAGCTTTCTAACAAACAGGATCTTCTTCAGGCGATGTCGTTTTCGCTCCTTTGCGGACTCGGCTTGGTCAGACTGGGAATCCTGCTTATTCGAGGTGGCTGCTGCAGCTACAGACCTGCTTCCCATTTTTGTAGTACCTTTTGCAGCTGGAGTACCGACACCGTTTGTGGACTGGTCCATTGAAGGTTCTGTTGGCGTCAACAACGGAGGAAGTGGAAATAGATTGTTCGTCTGCTGGCACGATCCACTTGTCGGAGTCTTGAATCCCCTATTCGGGCACGTTGCGCCGCCTGTGAGACTACGCGATGGAGTAGAGTACGGAAGACGCTGCGAGGGCGTGCTCAGGCTGCGGGGAAGCACCTCCACAAGCTTATGAAGCTCCTCGATCTTCTCCTTAACCGGCAATATGAGTGACTCGAAGGGACGTGCGATTTCGGCAAGGAGCTTCGTTTGCGATTCTGTCAGGAACCAGCGACGTGTTGAAGTTGAATCGACCGCGGTATTTTCTGGTCGGCTTGAACCGTACGCAAGTTCGCCTACGACCTCATTCACCAATGTAGTCAGTCGTGGGGTTGCAGGAATGAGTTCACCAGTCTCCTGATCAGGCAGCAGCAGGGGATGATCCAAATCGGCGGTGCAGCACGACGCAAGCCAGCGCTTGGGCCAGTTCGGGCGGGGTTTGCCAGCACGCCGTGCCAACCTCCGGCGAACGGCTGGAGGCAGAGATGTTGCTGAGTAGCGCAGTCGTTGAAGGCCTGGGCTGCACAGGAATTTTACTTGCACTGGAGTCCGTGACTCATAGCCCTCAACATTGACACGGTATGGTGGTGCAAGGGCCTTAAAGGTAGCAACCAATCGATTCCAAACAGACTCTGCCAGCTTTCGAGCAGGGTGACCATATGGATGATACACCAGTACGTTTTCGAGCACCAGACGGAGGTCCCATGCTAGGGCGTGAGACGTTCGATACGACTTGACTTTTCTCACCAGCTGCTCAATACAGAGATCAGGTCTCCAGCCCCTTGTCCTCCGCAGAGTACTCCACGTCTCTGGCTTGACGAGCCATGAGCATCCAGGATCTGCACAAAGCGCCTGCAACAGCGAAGTACACAACTGTTGAACACCCGCGCGCGACTGACGGCCGTTACCCTTGAGTGCACTAGCAGAAGTCCACTGAGGAATCCCGGCATTTGGATTGTACGGTGGTACACGCGCCAAAAAGGGCAAGTTAGCATGATGTGACGAATGCTTGCTCGAAGAATGCGATGTGTGCATAGAATGCTGTGTGCGACTCGCATTGGATGGCGGCGCCGGTACAGGCTGAGGCTGAATCACCATTGTAACATCTGTCATGCAGCCAGGCGTCGTGGTGTTTGTTGATGCTGCTGAGATGGGTTGTTGTGATAAGGGCATCGTTGACATGCCAATCGAGGTACTGGGTTGCTCGACTTTGGGGGCAGCTGTGTCGGAAGGGCCATAGGAAAATTGGGAAGGAGATCCTGAAACCTGTAGTTGAGATGAAGCCGGAAAGGGCGTTGTTGGCGCTGCAGCGCTGTGACTCACCGAGGGCTGCTGCTCGGACGCATGCTGCAGTGGTTGGACAGCCTGCGGGGGTACAGAGGAGTGGGATTGGATCGCCTGTTGTTGTGATGGTTGTGGCTGTGGCTGTGGTTGCTGCAGCTGCTGCTGTTGCTGCTGCAGGTAGACCTGCGGCTGCTGCTGCTGATACTGGTATTGCTGCTGGATCTGAGCCTGGTATTGCATTTGAATTTGATATTGCACTTGAAAGTAGAGCTGGAGCTGGTATCTAACTTGTTGCTGTATCGTTGGTGAGAGCAACTCGCTGCTGCGGTTGACGTTCTTGCTTTCCGGCAGATCCAAGGATACTTGAGGCGCTACAAGCACAGGATATAGGCTTGAATTTAGCTCAGGAATGGGATCTCGACGGAGCCAGTGTATCAAACGCACAACGTTTGGTGCGACTAACGCTGGAATGGGTTCACCTGCATTTGGTATTAGTTGTGCGACAGCCATGGTGATCTTGCCCTGCGAACTAGACGCCTTGTCAGTACTGCCTGTCTCTCCAGACTGTTTGTTGTTCGCTGCAAGAAGAGCCTCTTGCATCTGGTGCTCTGCCTTAAGTGCTTCAATGACACCATAGTGCGCGAGAATCGATGGCAGCGACTGCAGCAGGCCCGGTGCTCCAATCAGGCCAGCCGCGGTTGATGGGATGTGTGGTGACCAGGCCAGAATAATGGGCACTATGGACTCACTGCTGGAGGCAGTAGTAGCGGATGGCGTCGTCATAGCAAAGTGCACCGTTAATGCAATCGGAACGGCTCGAAATGTGTAGCGAAGGTATTCAATCATGTTGGTCTGGCTTGAAGTGAGTCCCGTTGCTGTGCCGTAGAGTGAGTTATATGCCAGGAAAGCCTCTAAGTTAGTGAGTGGTGAAGGATTGGTACCTGTAGTGAAGGCAGTGCTCGCCAGAGAGCTGAACGGCGCGGCAGCTGGAGTCGTTGAAGCCGCATTATGCGTTACAGTCGCCATCGTTGGTAAAATCGAGGAAAATACTGAGACTTGGGCCTGCTGATTCGCGGGCTGTTGGAAGACCGACCTAACAGGTGTCGATACTGGAGGCTGCTCCGTTTTCGTATTTGTTGCTGGGGTCGCAAACGTTCCAACATACTGCGGCTGGGGAGTCAGAATCGAAGGAACTCCCTGGGCCGCGGGCTGCTGATCGACCCTTTGAAACTGCAAATGATTTGCACTGGCTGGCGCGGCGGCGGCGGCGGCGGCGGTGGTGGTGGTGGTGGCAGGTACAGTTGGTAGCGAAGTCGATGGTGTCGACGACGGCCCCAAAAATGGTAGCGCTGACAGTCCTACAGGGCTGCCATGGGGTGACTGTCGGAAGGCCTTTGTCAGGGGACTCGTTAGAGCATCCGAGTCGGCTGACGGAACCAATGGGTTTGTGGCCAACACTGACCTCGTAGTTGTCTGCTGCGCTTGGTCCTGAGAAGGGATCGAACCCACTACTGAGGAGGCGAGCTTGACTAGCTTTGCTGCGGATGTGGACGTGGAATCCAAGGGTATGGAGTAGTCTGCCAAGTTGGGAGGCTCTGCACGTTCTCGTTTCACACCCAGCTGAACTTCGCCCCCAGTGTGAATAGTACTCCAATCGAATGGGGTGGCAGCGCTGACGCTCACACCACCAAACGTTGCAGAAGGAACGGACATGGAGTTTGTTGTTGAGTTGGGAGAACTCGATGTCAGACTGACTGAAGAACAAGGAGGAGAGTCCGTATCAGTCTCAGTTATCGTGGTGACATTACTCAAGCTCTTCACACAGTCCTGAGCAGGAAGTTGCATCTTGGCATCGTCTACATTTGGTATTCCTGTCTGGAAGTTCACTTCGATGGCTGATCTTCGATCCAATGCACAGCTCACTCCTCCCGGAGATAACTCTATCCGTTCAAGTTTACCACAATTGCCAACACGTGCTGCCTGTTGTGTAAACTCAAACGGTGCAGCAGCTGCTGACATACTAGCGCTGGACCCTGCACTCGACACCGGCAATGCAGCGACCGGTGCAACCGAAGTCGGGTCCACTGTTCGGTGCCCATGTGGTGGAGCCAGCTCCATAGTTGGCAAGGTAAACGAAGGCGTGAGCCGATGGGTAGGCCAAAACCTATTGTTTCTGTGCTCTGCGATCAATTTTCGCTGGGAATCAACTGGAATCGCCCAGAACCACTCGCTGCTTGTCCAAGTGCAGTGTTCTCCTGAAGCTGAGCCTCTTCAGGCGACTCAGGAGCGTGCACGGGACAGCATGTTGGCGAAGGATTGGTGGCGATAACAGCGGCTCTCTTCGGAAAACGTCTTCTAGATAATGAGCTACACCAGCACGACAGCGATTGGGGCGAAAACGCAGCGGAAAGAAATAACGTGAGTGGAAACTTCGTTCCGACGATGATTTTGCTGAGTTTCAGGCAGTGTTGGGTTGCAGAAGGCAGAATTTGTCGATTTACACTGGAGTTCCACAAGAGAATGAAGCTAATCTCCAGCTCTACCCCACCGAAAATGCCCTGTTACACGGCGAACATGGCTCAGAGGCAGAAAATGTGGTTTCAAGCGGGGAAATGAAGATTTCGGGCTGGAATATCTCGCGTGGGATAGTTTGCAGAGTGATGAAATTGGATGCATTTGATTCATAATTACACTGTAAATCGATTGGCAATATTATGTTTGCACACCACTCGCATCATCCCGACATGTCGACTACCCTGCACTCAGCTCCACACTCTCGTTCTCAGCTGAGTATCGTGTGGCCTGCACGCGGCAGACGCACTGCTTGGAAGCAGACACGCAAGATCTGTAGTTTCACAGGCACGGCTCATCAAATGCGCATTTTTATTTCACACCACAGTGGTGAGATATTCTTCAACACTAATTTGGGTCAGCTTAGACTTGGATTCTAAGCAACCATTTCGTGGGGGTTGCGCCGCACGGGGTTCGGTGATGTAAGGAAGGATGAGAGGGCAACAATTACTACGGGTCCTCCTGGTCTAGGGACAGGAGCAATCTGTCTTGGTAGTATGGTTGTTAAGAATAGGTATGGTCTGGGCTAGGGATCAGGTTGTTTAGTTGTCATTGGGTTTTGCCGCCTCACAGACGTATGAGCCGTAGTCCGCGCTGGTCACGAGCAGTGCGAAACGCTCTACGGATTTGAGCTTGTCGGATGAGACAGACACGTAGTCGAAGCGACCACGATGGTCGGTGTAGCCATCCTTGTAGAAGTCCACAGTACCATCCTTCATGCGAGCATAGCACTTGACATAAACCTGAGGCAGCGGCATTGGAATGTCCGTCGATCCTTTGGGTCGAGTCGTGACCTTGACCTGCCCAAATGCTTCAATGACCTGAACAGCAAAGCTGCAAGCAAAGTAATTCAACGTAATGACGCGGGATGCGCTTTCTGAGCAGATCTGAATCGTCAGGTCCTTGTTCTCGAAGCCCTTGGGGATGGGTATATGAATCTCGCCGTATGACTTGGGCACAGTAATAACCGTCTCATAGTTCGCAGCGATGTTGGCGAACTTGTCGCTTCCACCTTTCAGGAAAGGCTCCGAACTGAAAAGGAACTCAATATCCATAGGATAGAACTTCGCCGTGATCTTGGTCAGGTTGTGATGAGTCACGAGGATGCGCTTGTTAGGTTGATCCATCTCGGCATCGAGGGTGGGTTCAGTCAGCGCAAGCGAATCCAGAGCACGCGCGCGATTCATCACTTCGTGGTCCTTGATTTCGGCATTGTCCTGAAGGAACTCACCAGATTCAAGAGCTTCGTTTGCCAACGCGTGCAACGCCTGGAGATCCACATGCCCGGACTCAATCTCTCTCAGTTGATTTTCGACTTCGCTAAAGAGCGTTCGCCAGAATCCCACCGGATAGTTCTTGTACTTCGACGTAATCGCACGAACTTCCTCAATTGGAATCTCTGGTTGGAAGAATTTAAAGTACACGTTCATATAATCAATCTGCAGCTTCATGGCTGGTTGCCCACGAAGCTCTGAGCTAGAGCTAGCGGGAACACTATCTGGGCTCGCGTCCAGACGACGCTTAGCAATCGAGAACGTGTTGAAGGCCTCTTGAACCCGCTCTTGAAGAAGCAGCAAGTACGATAGTGTGAGGATCCATGAGGTTGCTGTCGTCTCCAGTGATCGGAATCGTGCCAGGAGATATCTCAACGCACTCTCGTATGTCTCCCGGAGCTGGAGGTTTTGAATGTCTGCGCGTTTCACCTTACCTCCGGAATAGCTGTCGCTGGCAACAGTCAGCTCATGCACACGCGAGCATAGCAACGGCATATACTCCAAATGGGAGATAGCTTTTCCGTAGGCAGTTGCGGCCCAAGTGTCTGCGATGTCGATTTGCAATATGTCAGCCACCTTGAAGTAGCGTGACGAGATTGAGCGATTGGCCAGCAAAACGCCACGCAGTGCTTCTCTGCGCACTGACGTATCGACTTGCTTCCAATGCTTAAATACGTAGAGCATGAAGTTCACAGGGAGGTCCGCTCGTTTCCCTCCGAGGACCTTGAAAATGGCCTCCCATGTGCTGGCCTCTTTGCAACGCCACAGGAGCTGTGTAATATTGAAGTTCGGAATCTGAGAAATGTTCTCCTTACTCAAGTAAGCAAGCAGCTCGTCGAGTGGAGCCTTTCCTGCATAATACGCCCAGCTCTTACTGTCTCCAGATGATTCATCGAGGCGCGTAGTAACCTTGAGCTTGCCACCACACTCCTCATTCAGTTGTGCATAGCCGAGAATGACGGTACCTTGACGGGTGGTCTTACATACGTGAGCCGGATAGTGGTCGAATTGGCCACTGATTGGGAAGTAGAATCGATACGTAAGAACCGTGGTTGAATACGGATCGAGGGTGACGAATTCGTTGCGGGTCTTCAGGACAAGGGTAGGTTCCTCCTCCCCTGAAGAGTAAGCATCATCATCTGAAGAATGGACAGAAATGGATCCCGTGGGAAGTTGCAAAAGAATGCCACATCGCAGCTCAAACGGTGCGATATTCGTCACGGCTACACGGCAGGCGTATACACGACCCGGGAGGAATTGAGACACTGTTTTGGCGACATTCTCGCCGTCGACTCGTGCGATAGCATCCTCAGGATCAAAATAACTCTGAGTTACGCTCAATGATGCCGACGGTGATACCGGAGTTAGGCGCAACTCCTTGTGGAAAACGATACATGGATTTGTGGCCTCAATGGTCATCTTGGGCTGGTTGATGGGGCAGTGCACTTTGGGCTGTGCAGACAGAGTAGCCTCATTCAAGGGAAGATCCAGAACCGCCAGAGCGAATACAATCTCAGTGAAGGTTGTAATTGCGTACAAGAAGTTGGAAGACAAGAAGGGTTTGGAGCGACTTGGTGTCTTGGAGAGATAGGATGCGTAATCAACCCAGAAGTCATTAAAACGCACCAAATTCTTGGCATTCTGTAGAGATGAGTTGTGGTAGTCACGCTCCTCATATTCTTTCGTGGTTTCAGGGCTTCGATATGTCTCTCTCGGCATGGTGAATGTCGAAGCTATCTGGTTTACGGCTTCTTCGAATGTCGACATTGGAGCACCGGGCGCCGGTGCTGGCGGGGGCATTAGCTCCTTTCGTGCCATATCTTCGTATGCACTATCGCACATGTCGACCTCACATTCGTCGTCATAGTCAATATCACCCTCTGCCATGAAATTCCTCATGCTCTTCATCATGCCGCGAGGGGCCCCACGAGCTATCATGCCGTCTCCATCTGCAGAGAGCTCCTCAGCAAAATCAAACTCTTCCTCCTCCGCTTCAGCTTTCGCAAAACCAAACGTGTCATAGGATTCCATTTGGTCAGAACTACGTACTTCGGGCGGCTGGATGAAATTGTCCGTGGGCTCGTCTAGCTCGCGACCTCTCAGCGCGGACATGAACAAGGTCTGGTATCTGGCCAAATTGCGCATAGGAGTCTGATCCATTGCAAGATTTACGACAGCGTCCATCTCCGATGCGCCCAATCGCTCGCCGAGAAGAATTTTCTCGAAGGCATTCAAGCTAGAGAACGCCTCTGGACTCGAGTAAGGGCTCAAATCCTCGTCAAGCAAGTACCTATCAATCAAGGTGTGGCGAATCTTGTTTTTAATATGGGGTCTTACCACGCGCTCAAAGAAGGGCTTATCCTTGAAGTAGATGAAAACATTCAACTCGTGCGACAGGTACTGGTTGAACTTCGCTTCTTTCTCACTCTGAGTCAAGGTATTCCACTTCAGGAGGAAACCAAAGTCTGTGAAGTCACTTGTAACATCGGAGTTGTTCGCAAGCATGATTCGCTGGACAGCCTGCAGATTAGTTAGGACCTCCACTCGAGACGACTGAATATCCGGGATTTCCAAAGTCTCGCCCCGATCGAGGCAGGTGGTTAGATACTGCTCGGTATAATGCTTGGTTGTGTCCAATGAGGAAATTAAGCGGCAGTCTCGGAAGGCTGTGACAAAAGCAGGTGCGGCTGGTGCTGTCGTTGTTGATGATTTGGCCTCATCGCGTTTACCTTCCGCTGAGAGTAGAGCTGTTGGTACCTTTCGTGGAACGATGGGAGTCGACGCGCTCATAAAGTCATACGGATGTTTGATATTGTACGCGAAAATTGTTAAGTACGAATGGAACTCGCTCAGCGAAGATCTGGGAATTTCTACTACTCCATCCGCACCTGGGACAAGATTGGGCAGGATAACGCCAGGATGTGCGAGGAATTCGATGGTGGGATTCACTGAAACATCTCCGCGTCGCTTTCCACTTGTGTACATATAGGCATCTTCCTGCTCGCGCATAGGTCTGGCGACTTTCTTCTTTCTAGCCACCTCTTTTTGCGAGTCACGCGCTTGCTCTAACTTACTCGTTTTGAGCAGAGTGGGCTCTCGATCCAGGGAAGTGTCTCGGACGAAACGCTTTCCTAAGAGAAGAGTTGGTCTAGGCAGCATGTTTCCAACCGGCGCTTTGGTGCTGCGACGCTGGACAATGTACCTATGCTCGCTTCCAAGAGTCTGTGGTGCGAAGAAAGCAGTGTGTGGCTTGATAATCGTCGTTGACTTCAGGGGATTTCTGATGGATCTACTGTTGAGGTGTACAATGTCGAACAGCGCCTGTTCAGGGACGAAGTAAGTCGCGCACACTGTTACACGCGTGTGTTCATCAGCGTCAGCGAGCTTGATACGAATTGTATCATTAGACGAGATCTTAGCGTCCTCAAGCGCAATTGAGCTCTGGCCACCGGAAAATAGGCTCGGTGGAACACCAGGACCTGTGATGCTGGTAATTTGCAGAGCGCGGTCGACCTTCGACGAAAGTTGCTTGAGAACGCCATCGTTCGTGAGCACGAAGTCGAAGATGCGGATCCCCTTGCAGATCGTGAGCGTGATTTCAAATGAGCGACTGGGCAATGTGTGGTCACATACAAACTTATACACGCCCGGTTGGAGATCCTTGGTATTGATGACGATATGGCGAGTTCGAGCGTCGAGAGAGACCGCGACAGAAAGAACCGATCGGATAGGGCGATTCCTAGTCTCGCTTATCTCAGTCATCGAAAACTCTTCCCTTGTGATTTCGTTGGCATTACCACCATAGGGCAAACGGATGACAGCACCTTGTTCAACACACAGCTCGTCGGGCCTAGTGTACTTTGGATATGACCATTGTTGGAGATTCCAGCTTCGCTGGCCAACAAGATCAGACTGAACCTCAATGGATTTGACCAGACCCGTATTATTGATTATGATCTTGCCGTGAATATCAGTTTGCAATGTCATCTTGAAGTGTTTGGTGCTGGCCAAATGCTCAATATCGACGTCCACATGACAGTATGGAACTGGTTCGCCTCCAAGACCGAGCACAAAGATATGGCATTGTCCGTTCGCGGCCTGATAGAGGTAGTAGTTAGTCTTACCATTCCCTGGACGATGATTAGTGGTCAAATTATCATTGAAGGCGAAGGTCCTCGTGGCGGACACGGGAACTGTGGTTCCAGTGAGAGGAACCTTGACTTTGCCGTCTAATGACAAGCCAAGACCTCGTAGGTTTGCGGGAACTCGGAATTCATGCACCGCAAAGCCGGCGTCGTTGAATCGGAGTGACGGGCCAGTGACCGTTTGGGTTGACGAGACGTCCTCCGCATCGGTGGTCTCTAGCGTCAGTTGGAGACCATCGACCATCGAGAGAGGCATAGCGATACCATTTAGTGTCAAAGTGGCGGAGATTACAACCTTTGCCATAGTCAGCTGTGCGATGACCTCACGCTCGACGTGGAAACCTGCCGAAAATTGGTAGTTAGCAGCCGGACGCGAAATTGTGGCTACGGTAGAAAAGCGGTCGCTAGGAGAGGTTAGGACCAGTGGCAAGAGTTGTGTTGGTTCAGCCGCAATCGCAGCGGTAGTAGACAAGGATGCCGATTTGGACTCACCTCCCTCAACAACTGCACTCGCTTCAAGTCGAGCCTCAATGTTGAAGTAGCAAGGCTTGAGACCTTTTGCGAGGCGCTCTTGCTCGATTTTGATCCACTTCGCATCTTGCAATACACCTGCAGTCGAAGAACCCGCAGATGTAGCCAATGGACTGCTTTCCAGCGTACCCGTTCGGGTAATGACAACGGTTTCATCGCGTTCGTGCTCCGCAAACGGGAGCAAAATCAAGCCCGTCTTAGGGTCGCTATGGTAGGTCTGACGATTTAGGGTTACAAATCCTTTTGCTGGTTTGTTGTCTTCTGTGAAAATGCCTAGCACAAGGCCCTGCTTTGTGACTTGTTCGAGGTGTGGAATATAACCCTTGCGAATCAAGGCTCTGGTGGAAATGCCCTCGCTCACGAGTTCGACGATGAATTCACCTCGGCGACCACGCAAGCATGGAATTGCTACTTTGATGCACGTTTCTGCGTAGGGGCTGACTTGGGAAAGACTCACTGTGGTTTCAAGATGAGGAACCAGTCCAGAAAGGTCAATCTCGCCAGCGGCGTCGGCGGCAGTTTGAGTGAGTCGTCCTTGATCTATGAGAGCTTTAAGCCTAGCCTCCCCGTCGATACAGTACAACCTTACTGAAACCTTATCAATGCGCTTGGCGAAGCCATACAATACCACTTCCTCATCCACCTCGAACACCTGCTTGTTGTCTTCCCTTGGTGCCCAGCGGAGATAGGTTTCCTCGAAAAGGCGTTGAATCTCGTACTCGGAACCCATCTTCTTGTACTTGTTGATCAGGGCTGCATATGCCTCCGAATCAATCGGGCCTGAAACGGTAATGGACGTGTCAAGGGAGTACCCACGGGGGCCGGAACTAGACGAGGCTCGCTCCTTTACCTCATGGGATAAGTCGTAAGCACCGTGACGGACACGCGCGAGAGCAATTATGTTGTTAAGACGACTGCCGTCCATGACGCGGCCAAAGAGCTTTTTCACCTTGTCATCGCTGGACTCAATTCGTATGTATCGATGAAGATACTCAAGTATCACAGGTTCGGCATCCTGGCCATAAGAGCGGAGATAACAAAGCAGATCTGAGTATCCCGCCTTCGACACGTTAATCGACTTGCTATACTTGATGAAGTCTTCGAGAAGATCAAAGTCAAACAGCCTTTGCTGCGACTTCGCTCGTAGAACGATGAGATACAGTTTGACGCCATAGAGGACTTGATTTTCTTCAAGTCTGTTGGCCAGCTTGATCAGCGCCTTGAAGTATTCATCTTGAATCGGTTTGGGCAACTGATCCAGGGGCGTATTCGGTAATGGACGAAGCAGTTCAGTGTACTGGTCAAGGAATCTAGGCTCCTCCAGCAACTTTGGACGACGTTCCATCATGAGCTCAAGTTGGCGGACAGTCAATTTCTCGTGGATGGCCAAGTCCCCCCAGCTTCGATACGTCGATCCGCGGTTGCCAGAGTTGGCGAGTTCGTCTGCACGTTCAAAGTCTGCGATAAGCAGACCGACCAGATGCTCATCAGGAATGGCATCGGCTCTCTGGATCCTGCGCGCAAGCGCTCGGAACTCTGACCACTTTGCCTCATCCTTTCGAATATCATTTTCACTGAAGCGAGCCAGCCGCATGTTCAGATAACGCGCTGTTGTAAAGTCATCGGAAGGACCATTCTTGAAGACATCTGCCAGATCGGGGATGGTAAAGGTTGTGGGGATCGAGTCGTCCTTTCGAACAGTTGTAGAGTCAAGAATGGGAGGATTATACGACGGCACACTAAGTCCAAGATTCGACTTAATGCGCTCCACAATATTTGCGCTGTCATCCTCGCTTGCTTTTGGCAAGGATAAGAGCAGATGAGTGAGCTCTAGCCTTTTCTTCTTAGACGATTCATAGCTGCCCTGATAGATATCATTCAGCTTGTCGTAGAGTTGGGAAGAGGGTGCGTCACCCCCTTCCATTGCTTTGAGATGGTCCATGAGGACTTGAAACTCGACTGCCTCATTGGCTCGACCTGTGGGATGTGAGAGACGGAATACACGAGTTAGGTAGGGAATGTGATGAGCGATACGCAAAGAGTGTAGGGCGAGTGAGGGGAGTGGTGGAGAGATCATCACGCATTCAACATGCAGAGGAGCATTACCCAGCTGCCTAGCCAGCACCATCACGACCTGTGTCAAGCACCTGAGGCAGAAGATATGACATGACATGCAGATAGGCAGGCAGGCACACAGAGAGCCAGATCTGTAGTAGGCAGTTGAGGGCCCCTCTGGGCATGTGGGGAGAGTGCCACCATCACCACAGAGGCCGATGCCGCTCTACCCGTTGAGTGCGGCGTGCATGCGATCAGAGCTGACTCGTGCCAGCTGGGCTCGTGCTAGGCGTTTCGTTCAAGTCAGGGATATGCGCGATGCGGGGGCACTTCACAGTGGGCACACATAGAGAGCCAGTGACTCGGTACACCTACCTGGATCGCCTTTGCGGAGCTTGACGTACTCCGCGATGCGGTCAGACGCAAAAACGAGCTGCTCAAGCTCTTGTGGTGAGAGCCTGTCCAAAACCTGGTCCATTTTGGATGTCGATTCTGGGCGTCAGATCTGTGTGTTAACGAGAGTGTTGTGAATGATTAACAATACAAAACGTAAGATCATACTAGAATGTATACAAGTGAATATTTTTTATAACTCTACACAACGTCGACACACCACATCTCCTGTCACAAAACAATTCCAGACACAAGAGATTTTCACTTTTGCCCAAAATATCTTGCAGCCCCAAGTGTTCGTGGCGGTGGACGGGGGGCTTGCCGACCGAAGCCAGCGGCCATACGTTGGATGTGGATACTGACAGACCTGCAGTGCTGGATACTATTGCTGTGAACCAAGTTGCCTTGGATATACCGGCCTAAGCCGGTGCTATTCCAGTCTCTGACTCAGTGGCGCATCTTGTGTATTCCCGGAGTGACAGCTGTGTCACTTGTGCAATTAGTAATATATTGCGCCTTAACGCTGTATGCTGAATATCACTGACAGGAACCCCGGCCTTGTGGAGTTAGGACGTCTGAAAAGTGGGCCTAGCCGTTTTGAAAGAGTCTTCGGAGTTCTTGTAGACGAATCAGAAATATCGGGTTAGAATGTGAAGGTACCACTAGAAATATGATCAGACGCATGCGACTTGTATATCAACCCAATTGACTGAGTTTTAAAGCTAAGATCCGTCCCACATACTCCAAATTTCAACTCTAGAGTCTCCCAACACGAAGGCCGCGCAATCGGGACGCTCTTAATTGCGCGAATTCGGCTCTTCCCTGCACGCTACGCGTGCGCTGCTCAGCCCAACTCGCTGACTGCTCCACGTACCGTTCCCTGATCCATGCTGCGCCTGCGAGCCACCCTGGTCCTGGGGAGAAAATGCGCTCAGACCACCCAGCTCGGAAGCCAGACCAGGTCGTGGACCCAGTTAGGCGTCCGATCTGCGGGTGCGAAGCTAGAGTCATGGCTTGACCTGCCGTCCGTAGCACGTCGACAGGTCACCCAGGCGACCAAGGAGATCCAGCTGCAACAGCTGCAGCAGATGCAACAAATCCAGCAGGTACAAATGGCGCAACTGGAGCCTCGGGTCGTGAGTCTAAATACGGCCCGACAGGTACTACAAAAGCCCTTCAAGTCGCCTGGCATCCCAACGGTGCGATATGTTGTCCACGCGCATACACACCCCATCCCGCCAGCACCTCTCGCGGCTGAACCAGGATACTACCGCAACAAGAAAAGGGCCCAGCCAACCGTTTCCAAAGCCTGTGTAGACGACGCTGCAGCGATTGCGGCAGAGCTCTTTGCGAGCACGGGCAAGCAAGGAGAATCATCAGATCCCAGCGCTTCGAGCGGCATCCTAGCTGGTGCTGGAGGTCTCGATGGCCACGAATCCAAGTACTCAGTGGAGGAGAAACAGGCACTGCTCAATGCTTTGGAATCGGCCGCGCAAAGCGATGGTATGCTGGCCCGTTCAAGCTTTTCTGTATCCACAGACGATGTGGATCCTGCAAATCCGCCTCCAGCCGTGTCAGGTATTGCAGGCTTGCCGCGGGGAGCTGAACTTGAAGTCACCTTTTTAGGTACGGTTTCAAGCAAGGCCTCCAGAACACGGAATGTTGCATGCACCGCCTTGAGTCGCGGTGCCGATACTTGGTTGTTTGACACAGGTGAAGCATCATGTCGGCAACTGCAAAACGCGCCTAACATCGTATGTTCAAAGATTCGCAAAGTTTTCGTCTCGCATGTTCACTCCGACCACGTCCTCGGTTTGCCTGGTCTCGCCGTGTTCATGCATCACCTGCTCGAGGAGATGCGCATGCGAGAAAAGTTATCAGAAATGCAGAGTAGCCACGGGCGAGCAGATTCACCTCACAAGACCAATGGTAGCGAAGATGATATTGGAACTCTGGAAATCTATGGCCCTCTAGGGGTAAGCGAATATGTCAAGAATGCATTGAATTTTACGCGACCACGCACAGCTAAGTTCCTTCGATTCTTCGAGTTCATCCCTGTAAACCAGCTCCCTTCACAAGTCCCAGGGCGCGCGCTATGGTGCAATAACCTGCCGGTCACTTCACGTGCTTGGTTCTGCCCAACGTCATCATCTCCCAAGACAGAAACCGCTGCTCAACCCTTGCCTGCACCAATGGGATTCCTGCTGCCTGGTCTCCCAAAGCGAATCTTGAACATGTTCGCCTCGACACTGGGAAACAAGCTGTATGGCATCACGGCTGACAATACTTTCCATTACACTCCATCAACTGCTGTTCAGGAGCAAATTTTGCGTCCCCCGCGGCCAGCGCAGACGACGCCACTCCGAGGCCATTCTGCGAGTGCATCTTCCGGACCTTGTCTTCCTGAACCATCCGACCATGGACCAGTGTATCTCTTTGCTGATCCCATGCTTGACTTTTCGTCTTTGCTCGTGCATAAGGATGGTTCGATACGGCTCTTACTGGCCATGCCAAACGAACCCCTCTTTGTAATGAGAGGAAACCAAGAGTTGAGGGAACAACCAAGCACCGCACCAAGGTATATTTGGTCAAAGGTGCTCACACAGGAGCAGTACAGACAGGTCATTGGCTGTATTCTTAGCTCAACCCCGGCATATCGAGAATGCCAGAATGTGCTCAGTGCAACAAAGCTAAGGACTCTCAAACAAATGTCAAATCGCGCTCGTAGAGACCAGCAACTGCGCAATGGCACGAGGAGCCAGGTCGTATCGGATTTTGAAGAGATTCTCGCTGAAGGCGAGGAAGAGGAGATTAACGAGCAGGACAGCGACTTCGTGGACGATGATGTCGCGGCTGATCCTGATGATGAGGATGATGTCGCCGATCTTCTTGCTGATGATGAGAACGACCCAGAATTCCCTATTCACTCCGAGAGCGAAGACAGCTTTGAGGAGGGTGATATGGCGCTTGTTGTTGCCTCCAAGCAGCATAGCGGCGGACGAAACTACCCACAGCAGCAAGCAAACGCGGCCTCGACTGGAAATGTAGGAAGTGATAATGCGGCCCCATACCTCGCTGACCAAGAAACCATCGTTACGACTGGTCTCTACGAACGGCCGAGTCGCATTGCCGCTACGGCACTTAGCACCCCACCAATCGAAATCACCTTCCAAGACGGATGGAAGGTGTCTGCAGTCGCCTTGCCGCACTCTGTTCTCAGTTGGGGATTCGTTGTTGAGGAGCCGCAAAAGATCACTTTCGATGCTGAGCGTCTCGACGCTATGGGCATCTCGCCGCGACCATTTGTTCGCGCTCTTAAACAATCTCACCTTGTGGCAATTGAGCGGCCGTCATGCCCCGTCCCCAAGAGTGTGCTCAGGTACGGTGAAGGCAAGTTACACTGGACGCGTGGAGAACGCAAGCGAATGTTGCAAGCTCTAGCGCAGTCCCAATCGAGTAATATCGCCCCAGGGCCTGTCGAAGACGACACAGCTGGCAGTATGGCTCTGTCAAGCTCCAATGTCGTGGCATTCGCAGATGAGGACGGTGGACTGACTTTTACACAGCGCAGACCGATGCTGGACTCGATCCCCAAGCGAGTTTTCATGGATGAGATCCACTCGGAATATGGCGACTCGGTACCACCAATGGAAGCAGAGAATGACGATGAATATGAGGATGAGCACGTTGATGACATCACATCTTTACCTGGTTTGGAATCCTCTCGATTTGATTCGGATAAGCCTGTATCCACAGCCCGGCCCTATACATTTGCTTCGCCTGAGACACTGCCTCCCATTGTGCGAGCTCAGGGACTCTTCCTCTCGACGAATCTACCACGCGAATATGCTGAGCACCTCCGCCCTGCGCCCCGTGGGCTCCATGCCTATCTGGATCTTGGACATGTCCAGAAGTGGGCAAGCATCTTGGATGGCTTAGACTCAAAGACGAACGAAGCTGGTGAGTTGTTAACGCAAGCCGAAAAAGAGGAGGAAATACGGAAACAGATCCTCCCCCCATATATTCCAAAGGATGTTGCTAACAGCTTATTGATTCTGGACCCCAGAGACTTCCTCACCGTGAATCGTGGAAGAAAACTCACTTTCCTCTTTGATAACTATAATGCGCTGCAGGTGAACTCCAAGAGTATTGACACCATGATGGACTCCGACCTGCTTGTTCATGAGTCCACCTTCTGTTCGCACGCACAAGACGGAGCTCGATTCGCGCGCCTAAAGCACCATTCCACGGCTGCTGGAGCGGCAATCGTGGCCAGTCGCTTGCGAGCACGAACGTTGATTTTGACGCACTTCAGCTCGCGATATGGCGAGGACAGCCTAGTTGGCCTTGATCGAGATCAAGTGTACCTGCGTTCGGATCCAGAAACAGCGGGAGCGATACCATATACGGCTCGTGACCGACCGGCAGACTTCCTGTTCGCGAATCTGGCCTCGGTTTCCGATCATGTGCTGGAGGCAGCGCGTGTTGCAGGATTAGTGCATGACACACGATTCGATGGAGCTAGCCGAATGGAATACGAAGAAGGGCTACAGGAGGGAGTTGACCACGAGAAGCCCCTCAGCTTCCGACACGTCGCACGCTTCCTGCCCAAGCCCTGCTCCACGCTATCGGAGCTTGCTCAAGAGATTGCGAGCTTATCCAACACGCCTGGAAATGGCGAAGGATACGAATTGAGTGCAACTGAGCGTTCTGTTCTGGTTGCTCGCGAGTTCTACAAGTTCGGTCCTGGCCACCTGCGACCGATTCGATGGCCATCCACGATCCTCGCTGCACATGACTATATGGTTGTACGCCTAGCAGGTCGAGACGCACAAGCCACGGTTCGGAAGAAGGAGATGAAACTGAAGGCGCGGCGTAAGCGATCGTTCGCACATGTTTCTTCGCTGGTAAGTCCCACGGCCTCATCATCACCATCCTCGTCACCCGAAGCATCCTCACTGAGCAAAGATTAATCGGCTATTGTTAGACTAGTATCAATTGCAGTTACAGTTATAGTAACAGTTACATTAGGAAAGTAGCAAGCTCAGTGGTGAATTTTTTGTAATGGTATACAGCCTGTCAGTGTGGTGAACAGGCTTGATGTATTTTAGGACCCCTCACGATTACTTCTGAGAAGCATTCATGGGAATCTGTACATTGTGCGATGAATAAAACTTCAAATTTAGCTTTGCGTTAACATGTGAGAACACGTGACGTTGTATTGAAACCTTTTTGTGTAGCACCGAGAGTTAGAGCGGCTGACCAGCGCTCGCTCAACTTACTTGTTCTTCTGAGCTCCCTTGGAAGGCTTCGATGCCTTTAAAGTTGATTGCTTCTTACTGCTAGGATTTGTAGTCATCTTGCCCTCGGCTTCCTCATCGTCCACTGTAGACTCCCGCTTCATACTGGATTGACTCGACTGTTCCTTCTGTTCCTGTTGGTCCTCCATCGCCGCCAACGCCTCTGCGAGCTTCGCGAGCTCCTTCGACATTGCCACTGCGCCGGCAGTAGTAAGAGCACCACTTGTCGCTTCTACAGCGAGTGCAGCCGCGATGCACTTCCGTTGTTGCTCGACGCATTCGATTGCTCCATATTGCGCCGCTGCGAGCAGCTTCGAAAGAATCGAAGCGGGTGGAGGCACGCGTCCCAACTGTCGTAAATAGGTAACCTGTTGTAGAGTAGGCATGTAAGCGAGGTTGACAACGGCTTCGCAATCAGGATGCTCAATCTCCTGCAGACTTGGGTCCAGGACGACCCCCATACCCTTAACATAAACCACGGTGCTAGCTCCGACCAGGTCGAACATTTCGATTCCAGAATCAGCCAAAGCGAGTGCGGCGCACGTGATAGCCGCAGAAAGCTCGCCTCCGCCACGCTCTAGCACAATCACATTCACTTCCACCTCGTGTTTCGGGAACTTGTGCAGCTGAATGCATACTCCAAGTGCCTCTTGCAAGGCACTAGCGATTTGTACTTCTTCGTTGTCCATTCGTCCGCCTTTGCGGACCTGCTCCAGAGCAAAGGGGGCAAAGCTGAAGTTACAGGTGAGAACTCCTTGTTCGGAGTACTCCGACCGCGAGCTCTGCTTTGGACCAAACACCGCCGCGACAAGTTTTGTGTTCTCACTCTCGTAGTAAGCCGAGCCCTTTGCGCCGGAGATAACACCCGTGACGAGGGTGTTTTCGCGCGCGACGTGGTTGGGCCGGCTTCTACGCACATCAGCGTAGCCTTTAGGCTTATTCTCCACCTGCAGCTCGCTCGCCGCGACACTACCGCGCCATACTTTGGGAACATACGTCTCGGTCATGATTTTGTGTGTTGATTTTGGGGGTGTTCCCAGGAGTTTTCTGAGGTATTCGGTGTGTTTTACAATAGTTTTGGCGGTTCGCTGCGCAGTGATACGGTCAGATATCTAAATGCACCAACTGATAACTTAGTATACACTACTAGAGAGTAGGGAAATTTTCGCAAAAGCCGGGTCTAAGGGTTGTGTCATATCTCGGCACACGTGGATATGGTGGATCGGGAAACACCGCGTGCCGATCCCCATCAGCTGGTGTAACTTGGAGACGCGATTAAATCCCACACTCACGACGAAGATCTTCAGTTTCTGACCGCGAACCCTGCTTTTCGTCATTGGATCACTTTCCGATGTATGCCATTGTACTGGCTGTGACATGTGCTCGCGTAGGAATATTGCACGCTTGAGCCCCCTTTACTCACCTGACCCATAATATTGCCCCCCTGTCCTCTGAAACACCACGCGATAGCTAGTACCCGCCGCGAGTGAACCATGGAGCAGGCCTTCCAGAACTACGACTGGGACAACGATCCCGAGTGGCAGAAGATCCTGCGATGTACGTAGCCCAACTAGCCCGGAATGATGCCACGAAGCTCTGTCCCACGTGGCTTGTGCGTATGATGTCCGTTTGCCTCAAAACGAGACCCCGTCTGCTTCTCTCGGAGATTCGGCCTGGCCCTGTTCGGCGACTGTGATATGCGGTGTGTCACTGATGTCTGATGTTAACTATCTTCCCGTAATCTAGCTCTGGAGATCTCACCCACTCTGGACGAAAAGGCAGTGATTCTCGCTCGAAAGCGCAAGTACTACAAGGCCAAGGTCGACCCCAACTATGAACCCCCCGCCAATGCTTCTTCTTCTTCTTCTTCTTCTCCCTCTTCATCCGCCTCGGCATCAGCATCGTCGTCATCGTCGTCATCGTCGTCGTCAAGTCGCACGTCGTCCTCTTCCTCTTCATCATCGTCGTATTATAATCGATCGTCGTCGTACGGCAGCAGCTCGAGCTCTTCTTCGGCTTCCTCGTCTTCAGGCTCGTTCAGTCCCTTCGCTAGTTGGCGCGACCCCGGAAGCGATCCTTTCTCTGGCGTTGTTCAGATGCCCGCACCACGTGATGTCACGCTTGCACCTATCCCAGGTCAGCTCGGCACGCTATGTGCTATTCTCTACACTATCATCACTATTCTCAGTCTTGTTTATTTCATTCCCCTTTTGCCGTCCTCAACTGCGTACACGGTGTACTACTGGGCAATCAAGCTCACCTGCATTGCCGATGCCGTCCATGCCTTCACAGCGCTTGGCCGACCTCGTCTCACTCAAGATTATGCCGCACAACTTGCTCAGGACGAACGGGTTCACCATTTCCTTATGGCGCTGGTGCAAATCGCAGGCCCAATGTCGTTCCTCGGTTTGATCCCATGCTTCATCCGATCACTCGCATACTCTCTCACACAGTTCAAGGGCGCTGCCGCAGGTCCCTCGCGAGCATTCGCCGATTCCATCGACAAGTTCACCTTCTTACCCGAGGAGACCCGCACACGCATGAAGACTATGCTTCGGGAGTTGGTCACTTCGAACATTCGATCGGGCCAAGTTGACTCGCTTGTGGCATATGCTGAAGTTGTTCTCGCGCTTGCACAGATCCCACTCGTCTTCACTCCCGCTGGTTCGATCTTGTTCCTCCTGATTGTCTGGCAGCTTATGCGCATGCGGTACTTCCTTTCTCCCTACGTACGACGCGCATTTAACTTCTTCCACAACCGAGTCTTCCTCCCAGCTCTCCGAACGCAGTACGTCCCCCAGCCTGTGCTCAGAGGATACCAATTTATTACTGACAAGGCTTGGTCATTCGTGGATCCAGTTCAGATTCAGCAGGCCGCTCAACAGGCCCAGCAGGGCGGAAGCCAAGGTGGTGGTTTGATGGGCAACTGCACCATTGCGTAAATTGTTAGCATAGCACTGTATACGGCAGCCTTCATGAAACCTAAGTTTGAATCAGAATGCGTCTTGTCTTGGCTGACCCGGTTCTCGATCGAGGGTCACTGATAAGAAATGGAAGTAAATCTTGTCGCTGACACAACTACAGCATTAAATAAATCCCATCGTCTGTGTTCCCCTGCAACCCAACAAAAGTTCCTAGCGGATCCCATGCTTACGACCCGTTTGGCGCATCTATCATTCCTCTCCAGAGAATTGAAGGTAGCTTTATTACTTGTTCAAATTGTCGACAGCCTGCTCATAAGCAGCCTCAGCCTCAGCAAGATCCCTTTGCGCTTGGGCGAGCTGGTCGCGGAGCGCAGCAACGACGTCCTGTGCAGATGCAACGCCGAGCTGTGCAACCTGAGCCTCGAGATCAGCGTTCTGCTTCTGTCGTGCAGTGAACGCCTTCTGCAACGCCTTCTTGGGGTTCTTACCCAATTCATTACCCTCAGCATCGTGCGTGGGGATGCCATTCTCATCGAATTGGCTGTAGCTAGGGTCATTGCGGAACATGTCCTTTGCAGGAATAAGACCTTCTTCGGCAGTTTTGAGGGCCTTCTCCTTTGCACGCAAGGCATTCACGAACTTTTGAACACGTCGCTCAAGTTCTGCGACAACCTTTTGTTGGCGCTCCTTCGCAAGGATTTTGGGGTCTTCGAAGGTCCAGACCGATCCGGTAGGTCGATCTTCGAGACGTACACCCAGTTCCGGCAACACGTTGTCACGGACCTGGTCGCAGACGCTTAGGACGGCGGACTTGATTGCACCTACAGTAGCCTCAGGGCCAACCTTGACGGAGTCGCGGATCTGGACACGGAACTGGCTGAACGCGTCCATGAGCTTCATGGCGAGTGAGTTGGCCCCACCCTTGCTCTCGGCAGCCTCAGAGTGCTGGTACGATTGGAGGTAGGATGTATCACCATCAGCGATCACACCAAACATGCGCAGCTGTTTCTCAACGAAGGCGGAGACCCGGATGAGCAAGACAGCCTTTGGAGCCTGACCGCTAGCTTCAATCGCCGTGCGGTAGTTGTTCACCGCCTTGACAATCGCAAATAAGGCTGACATGGCAGCGGGCGTGTCCAAGTTATTCAACAAGGCGCGGTGGAATGCCTCTTGGGCGGCCGCAAACTCGCTCTGGAGCTTGCGGTCATCCTCGGACCAGAATTGGTTTAGATCGGCAATTTCACCCAAAGCACGGAGATTGGCTTCGACACCTTCAAAGAATCGCTTGAAGACACCCTCACGAGCGATGGCATCCTTGATGGCATCATCTGAATAGTTCATTGTTGCGTCCCATCCCTGCAGTAAGAAGACAAGTCGAATTTGGCGTGCGGTAGCACGCTCGAGTGCTTCACGAATTGTGATAAAGTTCTTTAGTGACTTGGACATCTTCAAACCGCCAATATTCAAGTGACCCGCGTGAAGGAAGTAGTTGACCCATTGCTTACCCTCGCTGTAGGCCTCGCTCTGTGCCATCTCGTTGTCGTGGTGGGGGAAACGCAGGTCCTCACCACCGGAGTGAATATCGAATTGCGTGCCAAGGAGATCGGTTGCCATCGCACTGCACTCGATGTGCCAGCCGGGGCGACCCTTACCCCATGGTGAATACCAGGCGGGTTCACCTGGACGCGATGCCTTCCACAGTGCGAAGTCGTTACGGTGGCGCTTCTCGCCCGTAGAGCCGAGTGCACCCTCACCTTCCTCTGCTAGCTCAGCGACACCAACACCGGTGGGCTTGAGCTTTGCGTAATGGTGGCAGACTTCACCTTTCTCGTCGGTCTTGGTTGAATACGCCACGGTGTCGAAGTAGACCGAGCCGCGAGACTCGTAACCATATCCGTTGTCAATAATCTTTTGGACGAAGGCGATAATCTGGGGAACGTATTCCGTCACACGAGTGATTGCGTCTGGCTCACGAACTCCCAGAGCCTTCATGTCTTCGAAGAATTCGCGCTCGTAGCGCTGAGAGTGACGCTTGAAGATTCCATGATCGTCGACAGGCTTGCCCCAAAGCTCGCGTGGAATGGACTCAGGGTTTTCGGGTGCCTTGGTGTTGTACTCAGCGGTAACCTTAGCCATAGCCTGCTCATCGAGCTGGGCCTTGATGGCGTCTGCAGCAGGCTTCAAGAGCTCTTCTAATGGGGCATCAGGGTTGGTAGCAAGTTTCTTAGCGAAATCATCGACGGCCTTCGCCGCATTCTTGCTGAGGTAGGCCCACTTCTCAACGGCCTCCTCGTGGTCCTTGCGCTGACGGCCACTGAGGGTCTCAGCCTCTGCAACCAGCTTGGCGAGCTTGGTCTCTGCATTCGACTTGCTCTTATTTAGAGCAACCTGAGCCATTTCGATTGCTTCCTTACGATCAACGGTCTTGAGCCACTCGCCATAGTAGTGATTGCGTCGCGCATTGATGATGATCTTGTCATCAACATCGGTGATGTTCATCACGTAGAAGACGTTGTACTGGAAGTAGTCCGAGAGGATGCGACGCAGGACATCGAATGTGACATAGGCACGAGCATGTCCAAGATGAGCCATGTCGTAGACAGTGGGACCGCAGCCATACCAACCCACAGCATTGCCCTGACGAGGCACGAAGGGATTCAACGCCATTGTCAACGAGTTGTGCAGGTACAGACGGTTGTCTTGCGCAGGTGGCGCCGGTGGCGCCGGTGGGTACCAGGGCACCACGTTGTTGTTCTTAACCACTTCTTGGGACATGGGTGTGAGTGGATCTTAAAGGGGAGTGGAGAAGACTTCTTCCTAAGATTCTACGCTCGAAGGTTGATTTTGACTCGAGTCGCGATGCTTCTGTGGTGTATATCGGTGCCAAACCCAGGTCTTGGCAGCGATCTCCACGCAGTCTGAAAGAGCCAAGTCGTGAGTGAGGGGATATATTGGCGTGAGTGTAGGCGCAACGTAACATTCGCATGATAATACATCACGATGAATGCGTTCAAGCGGTGTGCATTTCGTCAGTCTCGCTGGGATACACCCTACCCAACCGAGAATCACACCCTGACGCGATTCCACCTCGGCCCTTTGCGAGGGTCTAGCAGGTTGTACACCCGCCCTGACCGGTGACTCACGGGGCGCGAAGACCAGTCCAGGCGCACAAAACCGTCCGGCGCTTTATACAAGTGCAACCCATGGGCCCCGCGCCGGCTAGCCCCTCAAAAGCGCACCTGGGGGGGTTCTCAAATGTGCGCTAAAAGGCACTTGGAGGTGGTTTTGGTAGTAAATGCGTCAAGTGTTGGGTTGGGCTACGACATAAATGGGTAGTGTTAGAGTACAGCAAGGTGTATCGCTCGTGATCCAGGCGTGATACCTGGTCACATGCGCGTAATTCGGTCTCAAACCTCGACCTTTTCCAAACCAATCTGGGCTGAGTTTCGCTTTTTCAGGCCGTGGGGGCCATCCGTCCTGGCCCGGATCCCGCCCAGACCCCGAAAGCCGGGAAATCGAAAATTGGCCCGGCCGGGGGGTTGGGTGGCTTTTGCGCGCGCGAAAAAATTACATGCAACCCAGAGAGCAGGACCAGATTGGAAAACAAGTGATTGCGAGTGGGACTTTGAAGCCGCGTTTGAGGGGGTTACGACACCCGCGCGCGGGTGATAATTGACCTCAGCGATAGCGCATCCACGGATGTATTGGAAGCGGTACCCAGACCTAGGATATAAACCTCGTATCGTGCCACATGGGATAGTCTAGACTTGAGTTCGCCTGAAATGTGAAAAACCAACCCCCCCTCTGCGCGCGGTTTTTTTCGCCTTTGGGAGCCACACACACGCTGCGTAAACCGGAACACCCACTCATTCGATGCTCGATTGACCTCTCTGATACCCCACCTCACTCTTTAGACCCGTGCAAACTCAGGCCTCCCTAGCCATCGCACCGAAAGCGGGGAGTCTTGTTGCTCGGACCCAGGAGAAGGACGTTTGCAGGTGTAAACCGGGGCGCAGCACGAACAGGTTTGGAAGCAGACCTCGGCAGCGCACGGATCACAACTCTTCCGAAGCGAAACAACCACAGCGGCAGCACCCCAGGCTCCCGCAGTCTCGCTCGGCATCTCGAATCCAGACCTCACAGCGTGAGCCTAAGCTTAATCCGACGAGGATATCTCCCGCCCAGTCGAACACTCGAGGGTCGCTTGGTAAGGACAGGACAGGACAAAGCAGGATCGGTCACGAAACAAGCCTCGATCAGTCACGCAATCAGTCGTTATATAAACACATCCCAACGTAAGCATGTTCCGACGAACTCTCACAACGGCTCTGCGAACAGCTGTAGCTGCTGCTTCGAGCGCCAACACCACCACACAAGCTCTGGTAAATAGCGCAGTGCCTTTGGTGAGCGTGCGCACACGCTTCTCTGATGTGGGTCTCCCACCTAAGCCCAAGGCAGCGCGTTTCGACAACCGACAGAAGCTCGTCTTCCCTGAGACTCCGAACTTCCAAGGTATGACTATCCCTCTCAAGCAGCCCAGCAAGACGAAGATGAGCGTATCGAAGGTCTACGCTAACGTGAACGCCAACCAACCCCGCGAGTACTGGGACTATGAAAACGCAGAGCTCGTTTACGGCGAGCAGGACAGCTACGAGGCAATCAGCAAACTCGGCACGGGCAAGTACTCCGAGGTCTTTGCTGGCGTGAACAGCATAACAAACCAACCCGTCGTCCTCAAGGTACTGAAGCCCGCTCGCAAGAACCGTATTCGCCGTGAGGTGAAAGTCTTGCAGCTGTTGCGCGGTGGCCCCAACATCGCACAGTTCGTCGAGATCGTCCGTGATCCTGAATGGCAAGTCAACACGATTGTGACTGAGTACGCACCCGGTCAGGACTACAAGAAGGTCTTCCCCACGCTCTCGGCTGATGACATCAAGTATTACATGTACGAGGTGCTTCGCGGTCTGGACTATGCTCATTCGCACGGCATCATGCATCGAGATATCAAGCCCGGTAACCTCGTCATCGACACACAATCACGAAGCGTTCGCATCATCGACTGGGGTCTTGCAGAGTTCTACCACCCCTACACTGAGTACAACGTGCGTGTAGCTACTCGACACTTTAAGGCGCCCGAGCTTCTGCTCGACATGACCGACTACGACTACTCTGTCGACATGTGGTCGTTCGGCTGCGTCCTGGCTGGGCTGATTTTCCGACTTCACCCTGTGTTCAAGGGCCCAAGCGTCGATTTGCTTCGAATTGCAGAGATCTTCGGCTCCGAGCCCATCCACGCGTACATGAAGAAGTACTCGCTCAAGTTCAACTCCAGCTACGACGGTATTTTCTCCGCTGACACACACATTGAGGGCAAGGGATTGCAGAGCTTAATCAATGACTCGAACCGTGATTTGGCCACTGCTGAGGCACTGGATCTGTTGTCCAAGCTACTGGTCATTGACCACCAGGAGCGTCTCACGGCTAAGCAGGCGATGGCACATCCTTATTTCGCAGGCGTGCACAAGCAGTAAGGAGTAGCACACGAGCATATCCCTGCCAATCATGGGAAACTCAGCTGATGCTGAATCATGATGATCAAGATGTTTGTTTGGCTTCTGATCCAACCTGCATCGGTAGAATATATTAGTCACCATCCCCACAAGGCGACGCGATCGAGACATTGATTCCACTTCCGCACGCACTCCGGCACGCCCAATCATTGGTTTGCTGCTTCATTCATTCGATCGATCAGGCAGTCCCGTTTGCAACAAGTTTAGTTATCGTATCGTGCTATTCATACCTTACTAACGCTCTTCCGTACAACCCGCAGTATTATTTGGAATGGCATGCATATCCTCCCGTGTCATTTTTTATATGCCTCATGACGTAAACCATAAAGCAACACTACACAAGTGGTTTAAACTCTGCAATCGCGTCGAGTCTAGCAGTCTGGCCATAGTACAGCGCAGTACGGCCATGGCATGGCATATACGGCGGGAGGTTCCGCATTGTGGTCTGAGAATAAACTGGATTGCGTGAGTGAGCGAGGTGACGCAACTAGCAGTAGGTCTCCAGTCCTTTTCCACCCAGTTACTGGCGTGCATGTCTGCCTGTCTGACTGACTGACTGACTGAGTGAGTGAGTGACTGACTGACAAGCCAGCTCAGCAGCCCCCACGCCATCCGTCCTGGCCCAGTTTTTTGTCGTCTCTTGATGATGAACAGCCAACATTTTCATGTCGGAAAAGGCGTGTTTTTCGATGATTTCGCGGGGTCTCCGGCCTGGTCAGGGGATCATATTACACATTATTGTATATATCATCTTGATACACGCCACGAATCAGGTTATATCTCACAAATACTCCACACCTTGCAACAAAAACCATCTGTTGAAGAAGATAAGTGTTTGTTGCTCGATCTACCCCAGCTTGTACAGCCCGCTTTGACACCTCCAATTGCTAACGTCGCGATCTCCGTGCCTCTAACAACTCTAGGCAAGGCCTTGGTGCTGAATCGCGGGGAGAGATGCTGTCGACGTTCTTCTCCCCGAAGTTACAGAACTTCGACGAGTCGTCCATGCCGGGCATCGTCTTCCATGCCTTAAGTAACATCGTGAAGCTGGTGCCGAAGCGGCAGAAAGAGTTCCGCGATGAGTGCCAAATGGTCATTGATCGGATCCTCGCCGAGGATGCCGCACTCAAGCCAGGACAGCAGGCAGATACCGATGCAGACAAGTATTTCTATCCCTTCAAACTCGCTTGTGAGGATAAGCGTGCTAAGGTGCGCCTCTATGCGCTGGATGCCATCTCGAAAATGATTTCGTACGGGTACCTCGTCGGCAATCGTCTTGCGGATCCCGTGCTCTATCCTCCAACGGTACATTCGGCAAAAGTCCAACAATCCCATGAGCCCATTCCTTCCAGCGCAATCCAGACCTTGGGATCGGGGATTCCTCCTGCTGCGGCTGGCCCAAAGTCACCCGCGGGGGACGCGGCGAAAACAACCGATGAGGAAGCTGCGCAGGATGCAGGTGCAACCGTAGCATCACCCAAGTCTGTTGACTCCTCGACATCGGATGGATCCTCACACTCCGTTCGTGCCACGAGCAATTCGATCGACGAGGCTGACGCGGAATCGGCAGAGCGAGGGCTCGCGAGCCCTTCAGATCCGGTAAGCAGCGATGCATTGCCAGATGACGAGCCAAGTACTGCCACAATCTCAGAAGTGGCATCAGATGGCGTAAGCACGAGCGCAAATGTCACGAGTCCTCATTCTGAGTCAGGCACGGCCTCGTCCGCCTCCGCAGCGGAGGCAGAAGGCCAGCCTGTGATTCCTCGAACGCGCCGCCGACTTCTGATTGATGCAATTATCGAGGCTGTGTACGACTGCTGTACCTCGGACGATGAGGGCGTTCAGCTTCAAGTGATTCGTTGCTTTGTAAATGCGGTGTCCACTGCTAAGTGCCAGGTTCATGACCACAGCTTGCTTTTAACAGTACGCGCATGCTATCACATCTATCTGACATCACGAAGCCATATCAACCGAGACACCGCAAAGGCAGGTTTATACCAGATGCTGATTACTGCGTTCCAAAGGATGGAGACCTTGGCCGCACATATCTCGTACGAACAAAGCCAACGTGAGCAGCGCCGAGCGGAGCGTCGCGCCACTCGTGCTGCAGCGAAACCAGAGGAACCGGCTAATGCAACGGAGCAGAAGGATGTTACAGTTCGACCAGAAGACCTGCCTTCAGACCTGGAGCTTTGCAATGAAGATGCTGCCGAAGGAGATGAGGATCTCGATGATGACGAAGATGATGAAGCTTACAGCTCCGTTGGCGACGCATTGCAGGATCCTGAATCCAAAGAACTTCGGTCGTCGGCTACCGGTCCCAGTGCATTGTCACTAATTGCACCATCCAAGGACTCTAGCGCAATTCCTATCTCAGCCGCACATGCAGCGGCATATGCAGCAGCCCGTTCAGAGGATGATGACAGCGGATTGAGTAGCACTATTAATCCTACCCTTGACCCTGCGCTACTCGCTGCAGACCCAGGCTACATTGTTTCTCCTGCACCATCGCCTCGCCAATCAGACAGTGAGGCGGACGCACCTGGTGAGGAGGATCCGACAGTTGCTCGAGAAGTGCAACGCAAGCGCCTTCGGATCACGCGGCGCCGAAAAGCACGTGAAGAGCGCGAGCGGCTTGCTATCAAGCTGGCTACTCTCCAGCACGATGCATATCTCATTTTCCGTGCACTTTGCAAACTTGCTGCGAAGCCCATTACAGAAGACTCGGACTATCCAACTCGCTCAAAGATCCTGTCTCTCGAGCTTCTGCACTCGATCCTGCGAAATCCTGGTCCCACATTGTGCTTCTTCCCACCCTTCGTCACCCTCATTCGAGACGAGCTTCTCTATGCGCTTGCAGTGAACTGCCTGCTTCCGGTTGAGGAGGTCTATCGTCTGGCCGCTGCAATTTGGCGTTCGCTTGTGCTCGTGTTCCGCGCACATATCAAAGTCGAGATGTGCTCGTTCATGCTCAACATCGTCTTGGAAATTCTCTCGCATCCAAACACGTCATTTGATCACCGCATGACAGCACTTGATGTCATCGTTTCGATGGCACGAGACCCTCGCCTGATCGTGGATTTGTACTTGAACTACGACTGTGATGAGAAGTACCCAGACGTCTTCCACCAAATCACGACTGCACTCGAGCGAATTGCGATGTCGCGTGGCAATGAAATGATGACTCGTGAAGAAGAGATTCAGCTGAAGGCGCTTGCGATGGAGGGACAAAACTCTATCATGCGTTCGATGGTCATTTGGTGCAGAGACGCCTTGGCCTTCTTGGGCAACAAGGATCCTGAAAAGCGTGCGAACAAGCCGTTCAAGCTCAGTACCCGAGATCTGAAGGGCAATCCACTTGACAAGGACGATAACTTGTATGAGGCAGTGCGAGCCCTCGGACCCAAGTCCGCCCCAGGCCCCATGGTCGTGCCCTACGCAACTGTCGGCGCGAATGGCGAGATCGTACCTCCATCTACCGATCCCCATGAAGACGGAGAAGCATCACCCGAGGTGCCCGCCGAGCTCCAGCCGCTTGAGCTTCAGAAAAGCATCACAGCCACGATGAATTCACTTAAGGATGCCCCTGTTGCCTTCGAGCGTACGGGTCCTCGATGGGAGGCAGCAGAAAAGCGTCTCTCCAAATTCGAAGAGGCCCGTCGACGTAAGAAAGTCATTAATATGGCCATTCACAAGATTAACGATAAGCCTAAGGCCGGTTTCGCATATCTTGTTCAGAACGGAATCCTTAAGAAAGATCCTCACGAATTCGCAGCATTTGTGATCGAGACACCCGGGCTAGACCGAGTTGTTATGGGAGAGTATTTCGGCGATGCAGATCCGTTCAACCTTGAAGTGCTGAAGGCATACGCAGAGCTGTCGGACTTCCGGGGCCTAACACTTGACGCCGCAATTTCCAAATACTTCTCCAAGTTCCTCGTGCGAGGCGAAGCGCAGCGAATCGATCGCGCTATCCAGATCTTTGCAAACAGATACTGCGCTGACAATCCTGGCGTCTTCCGCAGCACCGATGGTTGCTGGATTCTGTCCTTCTCTACCGTCATGTTGCACTCGGATGCACACTCACCAGGCGTGAAGAACCGCATGACGAAGGAGGAATTCTTCCGCAACAACCGAGGTTTGGATGACAAGCACGACTTCAATCCCGAGCTTCTGAGCGGTATTTATGATCGTGTTACGACGGAGGGTCTCAAGATCGAGGACGTTGTCCAAGAGCGCAAGAACTGGGCAAGCATGCCACCGCGCAGACGCCAAATCCAGTACCTTCAAGACACCCAACGCCTAACGCGCCAGTGGGTCGAGGCAATTCGCCGACGCCTTGCTTTGTTTAAGCAGGCATATGAGCGCAGAACTAAGGCCAAGGCCGAACAGGAGGGCAGACCTGAAGATGCTCCGGTTGCTCAGGGTGCCACTGCCCCCTCACTCAAGTCCGCGCTCCAGCAAAGGGTTGCGAATCAGCGTCTCACGGGCGCTGATTTGCCAATGGGTGCCAATGGTCGTTGCCTCCGAACTGCCCTCGCCGTGGAGCAGGAGCGAGCGAGAATCCTGGAGCTTACGATGTATGAGGCTGAACCCGAAGATATAGACGCAGTCCGTTCGATGTTCGAGGTTGTCTGGCAGTCTGCATGCGCTACATTTAGCATATTACTTGAGGAGACCGAAGACCCACGCGTTGTGCAGCTCTGCCTGGATGGTTACCGCTACGCGATTCGCATCTCGTCCATGTTCCAAGCTACCGTTGCTCGTGAGGCGCTGATTAACTCACTTGCCAAGTGCACCCAGTTGGGTACTCAGCGTGAGTTGCGCCCCAAGAACATTGAAGCGATTAAGATGGTCCTCAAAATCGCGCACACAGAGGGTAATTACCTTGGTGAGAGTTGGGCGGAAGTGCTGATGGTGATTTCGGAGTACGAACGTCTTCAAATTATTGCGAGATCTGGTGCGTCCGGTGCCCTGGATGTGTTCCAGGCGACTGATGCTCATGTCAGGAAAGCTCAAACAGCAGTCTCAGGCCGCGCGGTTGCTCAACTACTGCATACGGGCGGCGAGCAGGTCAATACCCGCGAGGCATTGGCGAACAAGTACCACATCAGTCAACAGGTGATTGAAAAGATCGACCCAGGTCTCGTCGAGCGTGTATTTAGCCAGTCTGGCTTGCTCACTGACGCTGCTTTGATCGACTTCATTGACCAGCTTCGTAATGTGGCAGAGTTCGAACTCTTTTCGGCAACGCCATCTCGCGTTATTTCGTTGCAAAAGATCTTGGAGGTGACCTACTACAATCTCTCGCGCCCCACTGCAATCTGGGCCAAAATCTGGACCATCCTCGCTGGTTTCTTCAAGCGAGTTGGCTGCCACCAGAACCCAACCGTGGCTATGTACGGTGTCGATATCCTGCGCCAACTGGTCTCCAAGTTCATTGACAAGCCGCAGCACGTATCCTCAGGCTTGCAGGACATCATGTTTGATGCGTTCGGTTCCATCACAAGCCAAAGCCCAAGTGAGGATGTGCGTGAGCTTGTGGTGCAATGCCTCGCCACGTTCGTTGCTGCCCGACCCAACGAAATTCGCGAGGGCTGGTATCCTATCTTCCGCGCTCTGACGCACGCAGCAGAAGAGCACAGTCCACGCATTGTCTCAGCCGCATTCAACCTTGTCCAAACGATCTTGAACCAACACTTTATCTACATTTCTGGTGGCCAATACGAAGCCCTTGATGAGTGTGTTCGCGCACTGACAGAGTTTGGCTTGAATCGCCATGTTCCAAAGATCTCTACCCTGGCAGTAGAGTGCTTGGGTCGATGTGCGCAGCATTTGGGTAACGTTGCACGAGCTAAGCGCCACGGAACTCCATTGCCATGCGCTCTGCCTGTGTCGTCGAACTCAGGGGATCTACCTGACACCCCGGCGAAGGATTCTGACACGACTCCGGAAGACTTGTCACAGAGCGCTTCCCCTTCCGCGAACTCCACGCAGACTATTGCGGCGTCATCGACATGCTCTAACGCCAGCACATTCATTGCTCCAGCGCCATTCGATGGGCCCTCACAGACGTTGAATGTTTGGGTCCTGATCCTGACTGGCTTATCGGCTCTGGTTTCTGACCCCCGGCTGGAAGTTCGCACGCGCGCGCTTCAAACTCTGTTCCGAGTCTTGCACGTGAACGGTGCATACTTTACTCCCAGCTTCTGGCGCCTAGTCTACCGCGAAGTGCTTATCCCCATGTTTGATGAGGTACGAACTGTTGGTCAGCGACGAGCAGCGCCACCCCCACCGCCACCTCCGCCACCAATGCTGCCGCAACCGCAAGCGAATGTTCCCGCTCCGCCTCGCATGCCTCCACCGGCTGCTTCTGTTGCCAATAGCACAGTTGCATCACCACCCGCAGCTCAGCCACCTCAGACTCAAGGCGCAGCAATGTCATCGCCAGGGCCATCCTCCCCCAATTCGGCTATTGTCCGCACAGGTTCAGTTTCCGCAGGCATTGGCGCTGTTTCATCGCCGCAAGACGGTGGCAGCGCGACACCTGTCGCTGATAGTCAGGCCCACATGCGGCGTCCCTCGACCGTGGGAGGAGAGGGCATGGAACTTCGTGGCTCGTTCTCAGGGCGCACGGAGGTTTCATCCAGTCCTGTGCCACCCATGAGCTCAGTACCAATGGCTCCGGCTGCATCTTCACAGCAAGGTTCGCCCGCTGTGCCTCCACGCCCGGTTACGCGCGCTGGAACCTCGTCTAATCTAATGGGTCAGGGTGCCGCGTCTGCCGGACCTGCGTTGCCACCTACTGCAAGTCCCGCACAAATCTGGCTCCACACTACGTGCATGACCGCACTACAGTCGCTGATCGAGTTGTTTGCAAGGTTCCACTCCATGGCGGCCTTCATGCTTCCCGAAGTATTGGAACTGATTGGTGGCTGCATTACTCAGTCTGATGAAGATCTAGCTTGCATCGGTGTGAAGTGCTGGCTGCGATTATTGCAGGTCTGCGGCAACGATTTCAGTGTGGACGAATGGACCTTGGTGTTCCAGCACTTCAACCGCATGTTTGCTAAGTGCTTGCCAATGGAATTGATCTCACCCACTACCCGTCGAGCGCTAGGACTTCCACCGATGTACGAAGGACCATTTGAATCTGTCCTTGAGCAGGTCAATCGCGCAACAATCCTGAAGAACATTGCTATTCAGTCTCTGAATGTGGCTCCCTCACCTGACCACCCAGATGCGACCGGACCTACAGAGCCCGAGAGTGCTGCTCGTTTGAGTTTCCAGACCGGACCCATTGTCACGAAGTGTAAGACCCAGCTCGTCTTAATGGACGGTGTCGTAGACTTTTTCGTTCATTACTTTGCTTCGTTCTATCGTCATCCCAAGTCAAAGGTGACTCAGGCTGCCGTTGCGCAGGCCTTTGAGATCCAGGGCCAGCGTGGCGAGTCTATCCCTCCAAGCCCTGTGAGCAGCGTGCAGAGTCTAGACACCTCTTCGACGACCTCACCTGCTTCTTCTCCTTCAGGTCCTGGCAGCCCCTCATCAACTACTTCGTCAACCGCTAGTACGGTTACCAACCCACCAGTTATCGCGAATCTTTTGGATGAGCATCTGTTCGCAGTGCTGGATACGTTGTTGCTCGCAGTAGACTTTGCGCAGCGATTCAATTGCGACTACGCACTCCGACGACGACTCTGGGTCGCTGGCTTCCTAAGTGACCGCCAGAAACTGCTCCCTGAACTGTACTTCCATGGTTCACACGCTATGAAGCTGTATATGACCCTGTTGATCGCACGTCTGTCGTTCGCTGGTGAGCCCGCGGCTGAGTACATTCGCCAGATTCACTCCAAGGCGCGATCCAGTGCAGCGGCATCACCACTTCACTCTAAGAGCCAAGCCCATGATGGATCACCAGCTGAGGTCGCAGAGCCCAAGTCAGAGAGTGTCACTGCATCTGACCTCACTCTGAATACGGATGAAAAGGTGCCTCTCCACGCCCAGTTGTCTGGAAAGCGGGGTACAGATCTGGACTCGCCAGTTGGTGAGACAGGGTCAGAGTCTTCGGCTACGTTGCTCTGCAAGGCACTCTCCGACGAGGGTGTGGTTCCACTCGTGCCTCACACGGACCTTGATGCTGTGAATGAGATTCGACAGCGTTTCATGGATCTGATGCTCCATGTCTTCGGCGATTACTCAGTCAAGGTGCGTGAAGGCCAGGAGGATGCTCGTCGATGTCTAGATGTTGTATTGTGCTCAGTATTCGACTCGGTCGGTTCATTGCTAGTCTCGTCTCAGCAACTCGACTTGATTGGAAAGTTTATGCCAAACTTCTTGGTTCTGATTCAGGAAGGCTCGCCTGAGGTCCGAGATCGCCTCGCACGCCTCTTGGCCCTGCCCCACACGCTTCAGGCCTTGGTACGCGGTTGTGAGATGGGCGCATCAATTCAGCCTCGCGGAGAGCCACAAGATACCGATACCAGCTCAAGCAAGCCCCCCAGCCACACTGAGGAGGTTGCATCCCACTCCGTTGCAAAGGGAAAGAAGAAGACAGCTAACAGGAGCTAATTCCTTTAGTCAGAGGGGTCAAACAAACATAACTACTGGTTTGCCATGATCCCTTAACATTTTAGGATTTCCTCTCTCGAAATGAAGCTGGTTCGCATACTAGCATTCACGTGCTCATTCGTGCCTCTCGACCTTACGTCTCTTTACTTCCTCACGTTTGTTTTTTTACCTTTTGTAATACAACCCAGCTGATAGTCACGACAGCCTACTCTAGGGCTGCAGTGTCAAAAGTTATGATGAGCGAGCAATGAGCCGGTGAGGAGGACTACGGGTGGAGAGTATTTTCATGCCAGGCCATGCCGAGTCAAGTCACGTTACCATATCCAGTTTGGCAACGGTGTTCGTGAGTAAGGTGATGTGATGTGATGTGATGTGATGTGATGTGATGTGATGTGATGTGATGTGATGTGAGGTGAGGTGGTGTATGCTGAGCCAATTCCGCCCGTGTGATAATCCGAATCCGTCTCGTCGTGAGCCTGGGGCGCCCGCTGTTTTTCAGGTCGCAATCTACCTCTCTGAGAGGAAAAATGTCACATACCGTTTCACGGTGGATGGCTTCACAGGTTTAACCACGTCGACACACGCGAATGAAGGGAAAAAAAGGTGAGTATTGGGGTGATTTAGAGTATAATTTGCGAGGTGTGGCGACGCAGGATGATATTGGAATCACCATATTATAATACTTAAGCAGTATACCAAGCGTATGCATCCATTGATCTAACATCCAGACTCACTTTTCATATGAAAATCATTCCTCTTCCAATCCCAATTCCAGCCCAAAGCAGACTATGTGTCGTGTCACGATGCTGAAACCGACGCTGCTGGCACTGGTCTGGGCGTGTTTGCTGGCTGTAGTGGCCGCCAGGGTGCGTACATTCAATGCACTTGGCCCACACAGTCAACCCAACACCCCAGTCCTTGCTATGCGGCTGTTAGCCACCGATGATCCGATCGACTATACGACGTTGGTACCTGGTGAGGCGCGTGAGGACGTGCTGGAACAGGGTGCGAACAAGTACTACAAGGTCGACATTCCTGAAAACAACGAAGAGAATCTTTCAATCTTTTTATCCCCACAGGACACCTCCGATCCTGAGCTCTATGCTTCACCGGACCACCCTGACCCCTCTGACAGCGATGGCGACAGCTCATCGAGCCTTTGGGGCGGCGACGGTGTGTTTTTCAATTCTACCCAGCTGCATGGTAAGGCCCAGGTCTACGTTAAGGTGTTCTGCCGTCGAGGTCCCTGCACCTACACCCTCGCCGCAACGTTCTCTCACCCAATCGAACTTGGTGATGGTGTGCCACAGACAGGCTTCGTGATGCCTGGTAGCGTGGAGTACTTCTACTTGGACGTCGCCGCGGGTAACTACGCCGCGAACGAGACCTTCAGTGTGGACCTCTCCATGATCCAGGACTACGTCAATGTCTATGTCCTGACCACCCCAGCAGACTCGACTGCGTTCCCCAATCCTGACAATCCAAGCGCAGATACACAGGTGATTTGGTGGTATGCTCCACACGTGATCACATTGACGCCCACTGAGGGTGCGCCCCTTCAGCGCATCGCAGTTGCTGTCAAGTATGCCGCGACCGGCAGCTTCGTTGATCGTCCCGCCATGTTCACGCTCATGGTGTCCAGCACCGATGCTTCTAAGACGCTCACTTCGGGCGTTCCTCGTCACGGTTGGGTCCGCGTCGGTAGCACCAACAAGTACAAATTCAAGAACGAGTACGTAGGCTGCCGCCTTAGTGTTGCAGTGACTGCACAGTCGGGTGACCCCGATCTCGTTGTTACCGATCCATCTGGTGCCGAGCGTTCCTCGGTAAATCCTCGAGGTCTAGACTTCCTCTCATATCCCAATGCAACTAGGGGCGAGTATAGTATCAAGGTCATCGGCTACGCCGCAGAAGCGGACGCCGACAACCGAAGCTCGTACAATATTCTAGTCGTGCTTCAGTGCCCCAACGAGCAGGGTTACGCCTACCTCCTGGAGGGTGTCTCTCAGTATGGTGTACTTGAAACGGGTGAGTATGATCTCTACCAAATTACGCTCCCAATCAACAGTGCACGCGAGGTTGTCATTACACTAGATGCCATCGAGGGTGATCCTGACGTCTACATTCGCCGTGCGCACAACTCGAGCGATGTCGAGCCTCCCAGCTCAGCTAATGCTGATTGGAAGGCGCTACTGCCAGGATCGGACGTGATCACGATTCAGCCAACGGAGGTCACACCAGGCACAACCCTTCTTATCGCAATCCGTGCCTACCAACGCAGTGAGTATCGTCTTACCGTAGATACGCGCCAGGTGCACACTCAGCTCTCGGACGGCATGCCATTGAGTTCGACCCTACCGGCGCGTGCCTTTGCTTACTTTTCGTATAGGTGGGAACGCGAGGACGATGATGTGCAGGATCTCCAAATTCTGGTTACTCAGACCTACGGTGATCCTGATATCTACGTCGCCCACACTCCATTCCCAGATGCCAATACGAAGCAATGGTTCTCGCTTCGATATGGCGATGACATTGTCACCATTCCGAAGAACGAAAACTTGTGTGAGTCGTACCCTTGCGTCTTCTACATCGGCGTGTGCGCCTATTCTACCACGGAGTTCACGATCGTGGCCTCGCAGTCGCGTCCGATTCGATTGTCGCCCGGTGTGGAGCAGGCTGATACTCTCAGGCAGGGTCAACACCGTGCGTTCTACTTGGATATGACGAGCCGGCACAGTGACTTGACTTTACGCTTCTCTCACGAGCAGGGCCGCTCCAATGTCTACGCCGCATGGAACCGCGCGGCAACCACAACCGACAACGACTACCAAGCCACATTCATGACAGGTACTGCATCTCTCACGGTGCCTTACAGCGCAGATGCATGCCCGTCGGATCAGCGCTGCCAGCTTTTCTTCCTTGTGGAGGGCGCCACCTCACCTAAAACTGTGCTCACGATCTTGCCGACACTGCAGGAGGTTCAAGTTCGTATCGGTAACGCCGCTTCGCAGGAACACTCGGCACTTGCAGACGACATGGTCTACTTCATCTTCGATGGTCGAAACTATTTCGATCCTACGAGTGAGGTCCGCAAAGTCAACGTGCTTTTCGCTCTCACAGCTTTAACCGGTGATCCAGACTTGTACATCTCGACAACTGAACAGAAGCCTGGCCCAGGAACGAACAATACTGACTCATCCACGAGTAAGGGCAGTGACGCATTTGAGTATGTGAATGTTGAGCCTGCGGTATACTACATTGGTGTACATGCGGCTTCCAGCAAGTCCACGAAATTTTCTCTCATTGTTGTTCAAACACAGGGAACTTCTTCAGTTCTCCCGCTTCGTGATGGCCAGCCCCAAGACTTTGCTATTAACGCCGGGGCACAGAGCCAACTGTTCGAGTTCCGACCGTCAGACATTGTACACGCTGATCTTACCATCTCGGTGACTCAGCTCACGGGCAAGGTCGACATGTTTATCAACAGTGATACCAATCAGATTCCTGATGATCAACACTCGGACTACTCCCGCAAGGGCGATGTCGCGAAAATCGTCCAGATTGAACGTCCTGACCAGCCAGTGTATCGCATCCATGTGGTTCCTACGCAACGTCCAGCCGTCTTCCAAATTACAGCACAAACAGACACCACTCTGCAACAGCTGCGTGATGGCGTGCCCGTTACAGCGCAGATTGGACAGCGTGGCATGAACTACTTCTATGTTATTCGTGATGCGGTTGATAAGGATATCACTATTTCCGTGACCACTATTGCAGGTGATCCTGATCTGTATGTCTCCAACACAGAGGCCGTACCGGGCCCTGACTCCGATACCAGCAAGGTCTGGTACTCTACTGCTCCCGGAGATGATTCAATCACAATCACCGCGGGTGATGTCAAGCACTCACCGCAGTGTCTTGAGACAGATCCAGCGAAACTGGTCGAGAATCCCTGTGTTTACTATGTCGGAGTGTATGGATACCAAGCGTCATCCTACCAGATCGTGGCATCGTTCGAGCGTCCAGTCGCATTGACCAATGGTCGCACAATCACCGATTCGACCAAGACTGCAGCAAAGCATTATACCTTGACGCTCCCCGAGCCAACTCTGGCATTGGATGCAATTACTGTCTCGCTTACGACATCGCAAGGTTTTGCCCGAATCTCCGTCTACACAGACCCTAGCCAACCCGATGCTTGGACAATGGACAATTCTTTGAGCAGCGGCACGATCACGATCCGAAGAAGTGACAACCATCCACAGTTCTGCGACGGATCAACCCCAGAGCATCCTTGTGTCTACCATATCAAGGTCGAGCCTGTGCGACTCTTCGACAATCGCGACACGGTATATTCTCTCACTGTTTCGACAAGTGAGACCTCGATTGAGCTGCGACAGGGTGTTAGTATTGTTGAGACTTTGCAATCTGGGAAGTACCGATACTTCTACTTCCATAACACTCAGCTCAATGGCGAGGCCATCTTCGCTGTAACCGCTTTGTCCGGCGATCCGGATGTGTTTGGCTCTCGAACCGACGAACATCCAAATGAACACAGCATGGATGAGTCCTCTACGAGATGGGGCGGTGACGTGTTGTACGTCAAGAATCTTGATGTTGGTAATTATTATCTCAGCGTTAAGGCTGCTGGCTCGCAAACCTCCACCTTCTCCATCACTGCCTACCAGGTGACCACCCCTGCGAATGAGACTAACTTCGTCAGGCTGCTCGATGGCCTCAGCCAAACTGGTGCAGTTCAGCAAGGTAAGTGGGTTTATTACCAATTCCGACTCACTCCAGACATGATCCACGTTCAAGTCGAGCTCACGCGCATCGCAGGTGACCCCGACCTGTATGTAAATGTGGGAGGCCAACTGCCAACCATGGGCACTGCAGACTGCATTTCCCGTAGCACATTGGCCAAGGATGAATGCGAAATGCAAATCAGCGATGTCAACAGTATGGATGACGACGATAAGGTCGTCACCATTGGTGTATATGGCTACCAGACTAGCATTTTTAGCCTCACGGCGAACTCAAATCTTGCTCATATGCTCCTCATTAATGGTGAACCTCGCCGTGTCTCCCTAACTACGCAAGGCTCAGCACTCTTTGCCATTGTTGTCGATTCGATTGAGAACGATCTTGAGATCTCAGCGACCGTGAGTACCGGCGTTCCTACTATCTATGTTTCGCCGACCCAGCTTCATCCAAACGCAGACACTCCTGACACGGATAAGAGTGAGGGCCGTGATAATTATTTCGTTTACATTTCCAAGGAGAGGCTTGACAAGGCGACATATTACATCAACGTCCACTGCCCAGGCCCATGCTCTTATGCGATTCGTGCGTCCTTCAACGAGCGCTACAAGCTTCTGGACGGTATCCCCGTACAGATGACACTTGCCGCGAACGCCCGACGGTACTTCTCAATGACATCACCGACCCTGTTCGACTACAAGGACGTTGTGCTGACGCTCATCTCGGTCACTGGCACTCAAGTCTCGATGTATGCTTCATACTACGATGAGCCTCGTCCCGACGATCCGGAGCACGGGCAACTTGTGAATGCGACGACCTCATCTCAGGTGCAAGCTGTGGTGTCCACACAAGATACTCCGGCCAGCACCTTCTTCGATTTGAAGATTCTCGTTGTTGCGGGCTCAGAACCTGCTACCTTTTCTCTTCAGGCAAAGTCCGAGCGTGCTTTGGTAGCGTTACGACCTGGTGTTACCTATCGCGACCAGGCATCGCCCGACATGCCCGCAAAGTTCGTTTTCGAGAATACGTATGAGAATGCTGCTATTGAGGTGCGTGTGCTTCCTCTCTCAGGCGATGGCACTGTACCCAAGATTTATGGCGCCGTTGGCCACGTTCCCGATCCACACAACGAAACGACAGTCAATTTCAAGTCTGAAGACTCGCAGCCATCTGTTTCCCTCTACGCCTCCTCGAAAACCCACGCAGACCTCTGGAAGCTCGATCCTAATTTCTACTTCCTGGTTGATACTAGAAGCGCTGAAGGTGTATTCTTCGCCGTTACCTTGATCGTCACGCCTCTGGACGACAACGCCGACGTTCCGTCCGTCCTCCTCATCCCCGGTACATCTCTTCCAGATGGACTTCCAGAGCACGGCAGTCGAACGTACCGAGTATTCTCTGGCAACTCCACCAGCATGATTGTCTCTGTTGAACGCCATTTCGGTGATCCCGAGCTCTTTGTGACAACCAACGGCGATTTCTTTGATCCCGAGCATGCCAAGTCATCTGATGTGGTAAACGGTTTGACCGTCAAATTTGAGAACCAAGAGAGGAACATTTGGTACGACATCCGTGTCAATACTACATCTCCTACCTTGTATACCATTACTGCGCGCATTCCGGGTGTTTCTGTCGTCAATCTGGTGCCTGGGCTTTCCATCACGAACACATTAGACGCAGGCCAGCACTCTTTCTACTACGTCGAGACCCATGACCGTATGTCGAAATTGCGTGTGCTTGTTACTGCCTTGACAGGAGACCCTGATTTGTTCATCTCTTCTACAATCCAGAACCCAACTCACGAGGCATGCAGCCAGTGCCAGAATTGTTGCCAGACCGGAAGGACCTTGTACGGTGAGGATATCACAATCGAGCCACCTCTGGCAGGAGTATACTATATTGGCGTGCAGGGCTACACTGCCACCACATATCGTATCACAGCCTTTACAGCCAGTGCACAGCTCATGCCCAACGTGCCGCAATACGGTATTGCATACGCGGGCCAACACACACTCTACCTGTTCACTGTCAATGATCCCAAGGAGGGCGAAATTCGCTTCACACTCACCCAAAACAACGGTCCAGCACCTGCTCAGATGTTTATTACAACGACACCCGATGTGATCCCAGATGCTGACAACAGCATGTGGAGTTCTACTAACCCTCAGTCCGACGCAGGTGGCTTGCGTGGTGATATTGTGCTACGCAAGGGCATGCCGAACGTATGCCATAATTGCGTTTACCGTATCAGCGTAGTTGGTGCGGCCAACAGCGGAACCGTCGATTACGCAATTACGGTTACAAACGGTGAGCACGTCACTCTGCAGGCCGGCGCACCATATCGAGGCAAAATTGAGCGTGGTGAGAAGCTTTATTTCCGTGCACAGTCTGAGAACCCTAACCATGACATCTCCATTGATGCCTACGGACTCACCCACACAGTTACTGCGTATGTTTCGAAGACCGAGGCGTACCCATCAGCTGCAAACGTGCCTGAGAATCGTCGCGGACAACACATCAACATCCCTCATCACGATGCGGATACCTATGGACTCTTCTTTATTGCAGTTGAGCTCGCACCTGATGCCCCAGTGCCCGCTACTGCATTCACTCTAACCTTCTCTAACTCCAACGTGCTTGTCCTGCTTGGTGAGCCAATCCAGACTCAGGTCGTAGACAAGTCCTATTTCTTCTTCAAGGTTGACAAGCCTTCAGCGGATAACCGCATTGTTCTTGAATTGACCGACGTCTCGACACCCAACGCTGTATCTGGCTTCTCGAGAGCCTCACTGTCAGGTTCAAGTGGTGCACGCAGCCTTGCCGTGGCTCAACGCAACATGCTGCGACGAGCCCTTGATGCACGCCATCCATCTTCGGCTACGGGCCTTCTTTCAGCACTTGACGACTCGGCTCCACGCATCTACATCACGACCGACTCTACCTATTCCCATCCAGATGCCTCAACGCCAAAGGAAGTCCTCGTTCATCCCGACGAGCTCGCGAACTGGAACTGGGGGCAAATCGTAATTCCCCTCGATTCTCATGACCCCAACGTTTGCACAGATTGCCACTACTTTGTTGGATTAGAAGTCCCGAAGCCGGCGGTGGTGTCTGTAGACATCACAACGACCGACACGATTGCAACATTGGAGGAGGGCGTTGAGCGTCGTGCAACCGCGACATCGGACGAAATTCGCTATTTCGCTCTCAACTCGGCCCACCAGCATGACAAGAACATTACTGTTTTTGTGGAACCATGCTTGGGCAAGGTTCAGCACGTGTTTGCATCGTACTCGAGGCTACAACCTGACCATACGAATGCTAATTATAATGTCGAAAACAACTTCGGCGGTGCAGCTCAGCTTGGTATTCCCGCTCGCGCGGACGCCGCTTCGTCACTTACTGCGTACACAATTGGAGTACAGGGCCCGAAGTCTGGTCACGGTCTTGAGTTCCTCATCCAGGCTGTCACCACTGACTACGTTCGACCTACCGTCGAAAATAGCAATTTGGAAATTGTGGAACTCGGACCAAAACCAAAGTTCTCCTTCATCCAAGCCGAACCAGCCGATGATCTCGAATACGAGGTTCGCTACGATATCGTAGACAAAGAGTCTGAAGGTAACCTTTATACCGCCTGCGGCCTTCAACGTGCGGCAAGCCACTCTCTTGTTCCAGACGTCCCGGCTTCGAAGGACCAGAGGGTAGAGTTTGAGCTTGCAGATACTGTTGACGGCACTTCTTACTTCGTTAATGTGATTGCCACCTCTAAGAATACCGGTCGAACCGTAGTATACAGCCCTGTCCGCTTCAAGGCTGGCGGAGGCGACGGCGGCGGCGGCGGCGGTAGCGGCGACAAAAAGCTGAAATCCCTCCTGTTTATCATCATTCCAGTCGGAGTGACCCTCGCCCTTCTAGTCGTCTACTTATTCCTCAAGAACCGTCGTCTCACGAAGGAACTTGAAGTCGAGATGCAGGATGTCCCGAAAGCCGCCGTTCGCAAGGCAGTCCGTGGTCCTACATTCGATGTGCCCAACGTTAAGGATGGAAAGAACTACTCACAGCTTCTGGCCGAGGATGAGGACGATGCTAATGCAGCGGCTTATGCACCTCCTGACCCGCCCATTCAAGATGATCCTTACGCGAACGCAGTGCTTTAATGAAGTGCTTGGCGAAAAACCTCGATGCTCGTGTCTTCTGTCGCAGCCACAAGCGTCGATACGTGGTTTCTATCTGTTTCCTTTTTCCCGGAAAAGTTGCTATCTAATTCTTTTCGTACTCTAACCCCAACCCCCACCAAAGTGATTTTGGTTCTCTTGACGTCTTCATTTTGATGTGCTCGCTAGCCAACATGCTTTCATTCCGATTACCGGTAATGAAGGTTGAAAGTCATTGCCTCTGCTGGAACTCATCGCTAGGCAACTCGTAATAAACACGTTCAGTACATTTGTACGAGGTTTTATGATTGAGAGTGTCATACATTAAAATCCATGGAATTCATGCTACAGGTATTGACTTAGGAATCTTCTTCATCTGAGTCTTCCAAAGAACGGGACACCGGGGGTCCAGCTTGCATCTTGACGGGTGGTGCCGCTCGGGTTGACCAAATAGTCGCAGATTCCGAATCAGCATCATCGCCCGTTTGCTGTCCGTGGTCGGGGTCGATGGACGCGACAGATACCACGTTTGCGCTTGTGATCTGCGCTTGATCCGCGGTTCTAGGGGAAGGAGACTCCTGATTTTCCTCTGGCACTACCACAAAGGCACCATGAACAATCGTAGCTCGTTGCTGGCGCCCAGAGTTGGATACACCATGCTCGTCCACGTGCGAGCCAAATAAATATGACGAGGATGGCAAGGATGCTCTTAGTCCTGCATCAGCACTCTCAGTCGGCTTGGAAGGCTTGGTCGGTTGCAAGAGTTGATTCGATAGAACGACAGGCTCGTTTGTATCGGAAAGCAAAAAGTCACTTCGGTTAGCAAGCGACGCTTTGAGAGACGCAGGAGGCGCGCTGACAACGGGCCTTTCAGCAGTGATAGTATCCGAGGATTTCATCTCCTCTTGCAACAAGTCTTCGAACACATCATCATCATATGACGGGTCTTCGAACTCATTCGAGCCAGCCCGAACTGCATTCGCAGACAAATGTTGATTGCTCATCGAACTACCGGCACTGGCTGCACGTCCCTCAGAAGGTCTCGCCTCACTCGCGCTCGGCCTGGTTGTCGCATCACTACTATTCAACGAAGTTGTCATACGCTGCGTCAACGACGTGGATGTGGCCTTCGGCCCTTGCAGCCCTAAAGATGAGTAGAGAGAGGCGATCGCTGCTTGTGCAGCTTGGACGCGATCCCCGAACTTGGTGGCGGTTTCTTTAACATCATCTGGGAGGGGATCTAGCGCCTGGGTACGTGAGATCAATGGTTGACGCTGCAGTGAAGTAGGTTTGGGTCGCTCTTCATTCAGTTGGGGCCGGGAAGAAGTGTTGGAGCTTGGAACAAATGTCGTTCCTTCGCCAAAAAGCGCAGAAACGTCGTCATCGGTCACGAAGTGCGATGATGATGCTAAAGTATTATTCAGATTAGCGGCTACCAGTTCTTTCGACACACCCTGGTTTGGCTCTGACGGATGACCTAATGAAGTAGATGAACGACCTTCACGTGCAGACAGCGGGAATGGTCCGCTATGGAACTGAGTCAAGCTCTGAATTTCTAGCGACGACTCGCCCAATGGCAAAGGCTGTGAATTAGCGCCTGAAAGAGGTTGCTCTCGAGCGAAGTCCGCGGCTATGGGAGCTGCTGAGAAGTAAGGTTTGTCAATTCGCCCGCTGGGGTAGACACTCCCAGGCCCATACGAATTGGGGTTCATGCCGTAATCGAACGGCAGATTGTTCCGCATAATGTGCGGATTCTCGCCGTCAATTCGAGGTTGATATGCTTGCCATGCTTGTGCCCCTGATGAATCAGCCAACCGGGGTTCGGGGCTCAAACCACTTGGAGGGCGAGCAAACCAACGTTGTGATGTGTCTTCACTGTAGGGATTGGCTGGCACATCGGACGGGTACATTGGCCCCGGTCCGTCGAAGGGCCTCCTTCCGCTTCGTTGCCTGGGAACCTGCGGTGCTCGTTGCCTAGCGTTGTCAAATCCATCGTCTTCTTGGTACCGTTGCGGCACGGATCCTCCGTATTCGCCACGGCCGTGTGGGGTGCCAGACATGTATCCATGTGGATGAGGAGGGAAAGGCCGGACATGGGCTGGATGATGATGCATCGGAAGTTGGCCCGAATACCCTTGGTAATCACCAAATGCCTCGGAATATGGGTCTTCATAAAACGGGCCCTGACGTGCCTCCCATCCATAGGCATCGGAACGATTTGGATATGGAGCATGGGCGCCTCGTCGATAACCCACTGGCGCATCATAGTACGTTTGGGGACGTGCAAATGAGGGCTCGTCTGGATCGAGCGAGTCTGGCTGCTGAGGACGCCCTGAATGGGCTGAGTGCTGCATTTGGTAGGGCTGATCGATGGGCTCTTCGGCATGACCTGCTGGATCAGTAACCATTGCGTTCATCGCGGCTGGGGGCTTCCGAGCTTGGTCTGGGTGCGGACTTCGCCGAGTTTCTGTGTGAATTTCGGTAAATTCATTTGCTTCAGTATCCTTCTTGGGTCGCAACCTACGCCCAGGCCGTTCTGCGATCTCGATGTGTCCTGCATTCGCTCCCTTCATCGAAGATTGCTCACCTGGAGAATCGCCCTGTGAGGACTCTGTTGATTTTGTGCCTTGTTGTGGCTGCTGTGGCTGCGGTTGCTGGCTCTGCTGCTTCTTGAGTTGCTGTTGTTTCATTCGCTCATCTTCCTCTTGGTCGCGTCTTCGAATCTCCTCCAATTCTCGTTGAATTCTTCGCTCATCTTCCTCCTCATCTCGACGACGCTGAGCAAGCGCTTCGGCCTTTTTCTTAAGTGCCATTTCACGATTTAGTTCGGCGTCGCGCCTTTGCTGCTCTCGGATTCGAGCCTGGCGCTCGGCGGCAGATTCATCCAAGAAAGCAGAACCATCGGTGATGCGCTTGGGAGGGACTATCGAAGGAGGACTTCGTTTCGGCGTGCTGGTATCATTTGAAGGTAAGTTGGGTCCTTCGTCTGGATCGGCTTCGGTCGAGACTGACAAGCCCGATTTGTGAACTCTTTGGTGTCGCTCAGCTGCTGGTGGTGGCGGCGCGGTCCGAGCTTCGGATTGTGTCGATGGCCGAGCGGGCTTAGCCGACTCGCCAAAAATTGAGGATCCCAGAACTCGTTCCCTGTTGAGGGCAGCGGCAGATGATAATCGGGGCTTCGTGGCTCCGGTAGGGGTCGAGTCAGCTCCGTTGTCTGTATACCTCTTGGGAGGGTCGGCGTCGAGTGAGTGAGAGGGGTCTTCTCGCGCTGTTCGATATTCCCTTCCCGAGGCAGGGTTCTCAAAAGGTGGGAGATCTGGAGTCGGCAATGCGCGTTGGGACGGCATACCATAAGGAGTATCGTACGCGTGATATACAAGGCCAGCTCCACCAGCAGGTGTTGACGAGGGGTAGAACTGCCCATTGGCCATATGCTGGGCGCCAGCTATCGGTAAGGCGGGCGGTGGCGGTGGCGGTGGCGGTGGCGGTGGCGGTGGTGGATAAACCGGATAAGGAGAGTAGTATCCTGCAGCTATCATCGCATTTTGCTGATAGTGCTGTGCAGCTGCTGCGGCTGCTGCTGCTGCGGCAGCAACCGTTGCCAACATATCCTGGCCACGGCCTGTGCCGAACTGGGGCTGGAGAGGCGCTGGAGTTATACTGGGCGCTGGCGAGATACTAGGGGTAGGAGCCGTATAGTAGCTCGGAAATTCAGGCTCTGGAACAGGCGGTGGCAACGGTACTCTTGGAGTAGATCCTGAGATCTGATCTTGCTGCCTGGCGAGTGGCTGAGGACTCTGCATCATGTGCTGTGACGACGAAGCGTCTGGCTGGTGGTTCTGTACACTGGGCAGACCTTGAGCTTTTTGATTTGCCGATATCAAAGCTTGGGTCTCCATTCGCTCACGCTCTTTTTCTTCTCGTTTGCGTTTTTCCTTATCTTGAATCTGCTGGAGTAGCTCCTCGCGATACCGTTGCTCTTTAGCTCGCTTGGCCTCTGCTTCAGCCTTCCGTTGAGTCTCAAGAACAGCACTTGAATTGGGAGACGGTCGTTGGGAGCTGCTCACACTCACACTCACAGCCTGGAGAGGAGTCACTGAGCCGGATGAACCGGAGTTGGTGGAGGACGTCGAGTGCGGGGCTGGAGGAACCGGTGATTGAAACGGGGCCTGCAGGGGATAGGGCTGCAGAGGCATATCCGCGTGTTGTCTTCTCGGAAGTTCGGTTGGACTAAGGCTCTGAATGGGCGCAGGCAGTGCGGCGAAATTGAGAGGCGGCACTGGAGCGGGAACAGAGCCAGAATCAGGTACGCGCACGTAGGGCGGTCCTAGAGGTGGATTAGATGAACTAGAGGGAGCCATATTACCTCGCGGCGTTGGTTCTGTACCCGATCCTGGTACCGCTTCAGCTGGACCTCCAGCCGTAATGGAGTTGTTCCTCACCTCGGGCCTACCTGGACGTGAGTTAGTGTCATCCAGAAGGTGTTCGTAGCCCCTTGGAGCGCGTGGCGGCGACATTCCGAAATCACCTTGCTTTTGTTTCTTCATGAGCTCATATTCCTTCCTCCATTGGGCTTCGTACAGGTCTACATCGGGCACTGGACCTGCTGGATGTCGATTAGGGTTTCGTGCTCTCTCATTTGCGATCCGTCCAAGTACCCTTATTTCAGCTTCCTCACGGGCGAGCTGGCGGAGTTCCTCTTCAGTCAGTGCGCTGAAACCACTCCTGGGCAGACTCGTGGCAGGTGGTACGCGAGGCCCTCCGAACTGAGGGGACGTGGCCGCTAGATCGTGCCCGCCCTGGTTGGCGCGCTTCTCTTCCTCGATTTCCTGGGCGTACTGCCGGACTTTGGACCTGAGATCAGACATTCGTGTTGGTTGCGGAGTTGCGCGCGGGAGCAACCCCTCGTCTCAGGAAGTGGTGCTGGGCTGGCCCGCAAACGGCGCTCAGGGGTGTTCGAGGGTCGAAAGTCGCTAAATGTAGGTGGTGAAAGTGAAGGGTGAATGGAAGGTTCAAGAGGTACAGATAAGCGTCATCAATTCCCATAGAGCTGATACATCGACCAGTATGATTTCTAGTGCCTCACACTTCACCCGTTTCGCTATTTTACATATCCAACAACGTGCCAAATTTGAATTTTTCCAACAAAGACTCGACTGCGTATCTCGCCTTGCATATGCACAGTCGTCATCAAAGTCGAGATACATTGCTATCGCCTCCGTGGCGTACTGGAGCCAGTGATTTAGACTGGTCAGCCGAGTGTGTCCCAACGAACCAACATCAAGAGCGCGTGAGAGAGCTCGATTTGGGAGGTGTACTGCGCGTGTACTCATGTAGCACTGGGTGTATATTCGCGTGGTTCTAGGCACTAACCATATGCGTCGTGTGCGCCCATTGGATCTGTCACTCGATGCGTACGTTGCGCGGAAACAGCCTTCTTCCAGGATTGGCAGGAGCGGAATGCGGACATTTGAACGAGTTACAATTCGCAGGATTGGTGGCGTGCGCGTCGAATTCAACATTGCCAATTGGTACAGACTTTATGGGCTGACTAAATGCACCCTAGTTTCTACAGCATCCATCCTACACGCACCCGTTTTTTTCACCAAAATAATGTTCTACGTAGACTCGGTGTCCTCCTCAATCCGCACTTTGCACCGCTGCGCATGCGCCCGCACCCTGCTTTGCATCGCAAGCAGCGCACCGAGTTGCGCGACGCGAGATGCAATGACTTGCGGCCCAGGCTTCCCGTCGCATCCGGTGACTCACCCAACTCGCCCCTCCCCTCGCATTCCCACCCGGACAACAGACCTAAGTGTTGCCGATGAGCTCGTCAGCGCTGATGGAGAACGTTACGTGTACGTAGCACGACGTTAGGTTATCGCTTGTGCCCGGATATACAAAGTGTTACATTGGACCTGACTGATCAGCGTTGCCACGTGAGATAAGCCTGCACGTATCCTCACAGTTTCGCACAGCCGTGGGACCGTGAGGGGGGCCGTCGGCCATGCGTAGCGTTGTGTTTTGAGTTTCACAATTGGTTTGGCTTTATAGTCATCGCATCTCTCATCATATGACTTCTCATGCTTACTTTGCTGATTGTCACCCTTACCAACTCCCCATCAACCCATAGTCTTCGACTCACTTCACAAGACCTTCGATAAGGTTCTTCGCAAGCGACAGGTTGAGTCGGTGTACCAACACGTGTCCCACTACCGTGAGCAAACCAATCAAATTCCAAAGTTCAAACTCGGCGACAAACGCAAGGCCGAGGATGAGGGAGACCGGCCTGATCATCAGTCGATGAAGCAGGCTATGCTCGATGAGCGTCGTCGACGTCTTGGTATGGCCACTTCGAATGAGGGCGGTGCAGATGATTCAGACGGCGAAGGCACCTCAAACAATCGGATTGATGCACAGTTGATCATTCCAGTAGGTTATGCGGATTCGAGTGAATTGCTCCGAAGATTGAAGGAGAAGCAGGCCGCTCTCCGTCCCAAGGAGAGCGAGGAGGAACACGCGAAGCGAATCGCAAAGATTCAGGCCGCGCTCCGAGAGAAGAAGCGACGAAGCAAAGAGGCCCGCGAGCACAACAAGCTGGTTATTTCGAGCAAAAGCGTTGTCTCTTCAGTCAAGACCAAGTCGGCAGAGCACGATTCAAACGCATCCGACGATGATGACGATGGTGGTGAAGGTGAGAACGTCATGACAGCAGCGAAGGCGGAGAAGACACAGAAGAAGAAGGAAACCAATGATAAGAAACCCGCACAAGAGGAGCACAAGGATGAGACCAAGAAGAAAGAAGCGGTCAAGTATGACTTCTCATTTGGTGAAATCCGCTCGCCGACTGCAGCTGCCGATGAACCCAAGACCACATTCACGAAGCGTGTCGGTACCGCTCAACACATCAAGTCCAAGGTGGAGGAGCTGCGTAAGGCCGGAAAGGAGGAAGAGGCCAACCAGCTGCTCCAGAAGATAAAGCTCGAGAACGCTCTTGAGCGTGCCCGTAGTGGCAAGGACGTAGCTCTTCTCGACGAGAAGATGGTGAAGAAGCGAGAAAAGAAGATCAAGAAGTTGAAGAAGGCGTCCCAGGAGGAGTGGAAGAAACGCGAAGATGCTGTGGCGAAGCAGATGGCAGAGCGTCAACGCAAGCGTGCAGAAAACATCAGCAAAAAGATTGAGACCAAGATCGCCAAGCAGAAGGGCACTTACAAGAAGGAAAAGAAGGGTAAGGGTAAGGGTAAGGGTAAGAAGGGTACTCACGGCAAGAAGTAACTCCAATGTATCTGTAGTACTTGTTGGAAACGATGCTTCTGACATGTGGGAATTGTGCTCTATTCCTTTTTGTAACCCTTCCATACATATTTTCAACTTTGAGTCATATTATGCGTGCAAGCATTCGGGCTGTATTGTAGTAAATGCCATCTAATAACCTATGCTAAGTTTCACTACTGTGCACGCCCAGAATCAATTACAAATTGAGTAGCGCAGCGAAGCGCTGCTTTGTGGCATTGACAGCAGCTTGTGCCTTTTCGGGATCTGCGCTAAAGGGCTTCTTTGGATCTAACGCATGCGGCTTCGGCCTTGCTTCATGGAGGCTCTGCAACAATTCGAGCGTTGCAAACTTTAGGGGACTTTGTGCAGACTCACTATCAGCTGTGCGTGCAGGAGCGGCGGCATGCTCGTGTGGTTGTTTCACAGTGAAAGGCTGCTTCTCTCGCTGAGTCTTGCCTCGCGAAAGGCTAGCGATGTGCTCTTTTGTATCTTGAGGACGCTTTCCATAGTCAACCATCTTGCGCTCATCTGAGTCATCATCAGAACTATCACTGCTGTCACTTTCATTCTCACTGCTTTCACTGCTCTCTCCTTCACTACTGCTTTCGCTGCTGTCATTGCTTTCGCTGCTGCCTCCCATGCTGTCACTGTCACCACTCTCGTCGCTATTCTCGCTACTATCTTCGCTCTCGCTACTCTGGTCTTTCTCATCATTTTCTTGTATCCTACTCTTCACAGCAGACTTTGTGACCATATGCTGCTGATCATTGCTTGATGCATGCTTCCTAGCGAAGTCGCGAATCGGAGCACTTGCCTTAGTTTCTTCGTCGTGACCGCTCGGTCCCGCTTCATTGCCTTGGGTCTTGCTGAGGGTTGCGTAGCGAGCAGCGATCTTCGCAGCGAGTTTTTCATTTTCTGCTGCTGCCATCGCCCAACCGATATCAGTGGGTGCGAAGACATACACGTACGCGCGAGTGTCCTCAGCAACGGCGACGTTGTGTTCAGGGTTCGTAGTCTGGTGTGAGTAGCCTTCGAATTTAGTACCATCGAATACGAATGAGGTTTCGAGCTCAAACAGACCTTGTGCAGCTTGCATGGGCAGGTTCCAGCCATCATATGGTTTGCCCTTCTTGAGTGTCACAACCACCTTGCCTCCGGTACCATTAATGGGCAACCCATCGGAGCGGAGCTGCGGTGGCGTCAGGTGTGCTCGTGCCGACACAAAGAAAGCACGCAAAAGCTCACGGTTGATGTGTACACGTTGCTCACCCGAGTGTGGGAAGTTGAAAATGATTCGATCAAAGGGCCAAAGGCGAGCTGCAAGTGGCTTGTCAGTGCCGAAGCGTTTCTTCATTTGGCGACGAAACTGGTGGGACGAGAGGCTCTCGAGAACACGGTCAGGGAAGGACTCTTGCAGGTTCGTCGCATCGACGTCGTGATAAACAATCGCGCCTTCCTGTTGGAGCACGCTCCGTGATCGATTGGCAAGCTTGGAGTATTTCTCGATGCACTGCTCCTGCGAATCGTAGGTCGTGGCTATGAGGATACCTGACCTTCGGCGAAGCTTTGCAAGGCTTGCCGCGAAGGTCAGGTCACCTTCACCCACGAGAAGTACCTTCTCACAGCTAGATTAGACAGGCGAGTTCGTTGCACTAGGATGAGTTCTAATGCGTGCGTGGCAGGGCACAGTGGATGCAACGGGACAGGAGCAGATGAAGCAAATAGCGTCTATCAAGATGTACTTACAGGTAGTGCGACATGTCGAAGGGCCTGGCCTTAGCCGTGGTCTGGGTCGAAACAGTTTTCTTGTACTTCTGTCCCACACGCATGTAGTGCGTAACGAGTGATTTTGCCTTGTCTTTGCTCGTCACATGACTCTTGCGGGGCCCCCCTTGGGACTTTTGCAGGGCTAGAACACGATTCTGATATTTTCCCATGTTCACAATCCGACCGATACTGCAGTTTGCGTATCTTTATCAGTGTAAACCTCGGACTTGTTTTTTCGGTTTAACCGTGCGACACTGGGATCGCGGAGTGGGACGGGAGGGTATCTCGCAGCAAACCAGGTGTGCCCAGGTGAGCAATCCTGCACAGTACACGCGCGTCAAGTTCCCATACTTTGAGGCTGCCTAGGCGATGCGATGCGATGCGATGCTGTGTCGTCTTTTTCTTTTTGGCCGGATACGGTTATAAAAGCAACGAGCGGAAGAGGATATACCAGACTTGGAGTTCGACACATAGCACGCGAGGCGCATGGCAGAGCTACTAACCCATCTGAGAGACTTCGCGGACGTTATTCCCAAGGCGCTGAGCGAGGATGTACCCACGCATCTTGGCAAACTGGTCGTCCTGAGAGTACTTAACGAGACCTCAATACCACCTGCGATCAGCGTGCAGGGAGTGTTACTGCCGACGGAGGTCATTGCAGAGCACACCCGGGCACTGCTCGCCGGGCTCAAGCTCCGGAGCTTGCCACAGGACAACACACGTGTTCTACCCGAACCTGGGGCATTCGATACTGCAGCCAAGCAGCGACTTCGAGAGATATACTCCTCAGCAGAAACTGAGGGCGCACTCCTGACTTCACTACTCGATGAAGAACAGGCCTTAGCAAGGTGGGTTAAGTGTTTCGAGCAGTGTGTGGAGAGGCGATGCTTCGTCCGTGTTGTTAAACTCGGGTTCACACCCAACGAGCTGTTTGAGTTCATGTCCAAGCCGGACAAGCACAGTCTGACAAATGGTCAAATCAATACTATTTATGGCGAGTTTACAATGCGAGGCTCGCAGAACGAGTCCTTCAAGTTGGACATGATTTACCCTTGCCTAGATAAGCACATCTTGAAGGCACTACCCTCTCCGCTGATCTACCTCAGAGAAACTCCAGAACAGTACCAGCGATTGCATCTGGCTCAGGTTGCCAAGGCACAGATGAATGAAACATACTTGGGCTGGGTTTATGCGATCTTGAAGGGAGCGGCCGAAGCAGAACGCGTCTTTTATCACAGCTCACGCAACGGGATCCGCCTAGGTGGCTCGAACCCTATTCCAGAGGAGTGTGATGATCCCGAGGCAGAGGCGTACGTTTTCCTTCCTAATGACAAGTGGAGCACGACACGGATGGAGACAGCCTTGGAGCTCGTGCCATCACTCGAGATGGAGGTCGCGGAGAATATATCAAGGCAACATGAGGAGAAGACGCATTCCAATTCAATTATTGCCGCCCCAAACAATCCAGAGCTCTCCAGCCGTGAACTCGAAGGAAGGAGACAACGGGAAGAGTATTTGGCACTGAGAGATGATCCTGCGGTGTTACATGACATTTATGGCCTAGCCATTGTTAAGCAGCACGATTTATCGTCGATTCGCGATCTACGAGGAAAGCACTTGCCACTCCTTCGGAGGATGCTGGTAGAGTGCAAGGAGTACCTCAGCCAACGATTTGGCATCAGTTCATCACATATCAAGGCATTCTTCCATTATCCACCCTCGTATTACCACCTGCATATTCACTTTGTGCACACAATGCAGGAGATGACGCAGTTCATTCCCGGCAGGTCGATCTACCTGGAAGATGTGATCGAAAACCTCGAGCTGGACGGTGACTACTACGCGAAGCGGACACTGAGTTTGTGCATTCCATCAGGTCATCCTCTTGCGCAGTTGCTTGTGAAAGATCGTCATGATTGAATCAAATCATCATAAACACCACATGCAGAGAGAGTGTTCCCATGTTTGTCAATAGTCTGTTATAGCACACAACTTGGTTGCATGCGGTAGTCATTCTCTCCCTCGAGGCCGAACGCATGCACAGGGCCATAGAGTGAAGCTCCAGCAAAGTGTCCCCACGCTGCCTGTGCCGTAGCCCTCGCGGCACCAGTAAAATCACCAGTGAAGCGTTTTCAACGCCTGTCTTGGAAATCCAGCTAGACTAGTACATTTCTCGTGGTCTAAAAGCGGGGCATCACGGTTACGCACCGAGAAATCCACCCGTGCGTTCTACGCGTACCCCGCTCGTAGTACTATTTCAACATCGCATTTGTCCTTAAACCGAGCTTGCCGTGCCGAATACACGGCAAAATTGCCTTCCTCACTCTCACACATACCCGTTTCGTAGGTGAGAATGAGCAAAACAGCCGAAATCGTACGTACCCTGCTATGGCTTTATGTTAATCCGTTTGATGGTATCATTGCATGCTCTGTGATGCCGTATGAGCTCGCCAAACCCATTGCCATACCTCACACCGTACCACTGTCTCCCCTTATTCATGTCAGAGTCTCGATGCTGAGAATGATATCTACGACCTACTAAGAGACGAGGCTGAGAATGTGCGCGCCGGTGCGCAGGGTCGACAACATGTAGAACCCACACGCTTTGAAGAAGTCAAGATTCCCCAGCCAGAATCCACACTACCCCCAGTAACCCACGGACTGGGAACCAAGTTCACTCCGGAACATTTGTTCGCGACACTGCCGCGGCTGCTCAAGCCCAACCGACTTAACTTGTCTGGGAATGCGATCGACCCACAGACGTTCACCAAGATTGCTGATCCATTGTTTACCCGCTTCGTGCCCGACTTAAAAGCAATTACTCTGGCTGATAATCGACTGGGAGCGACCGGAATGGTCCTGGCATGCTCGTACCTTGCGGCAATTCCGACACTCACGCACGTAGATCTATCTGACAATGTAATCTTTGAAGAGGGCGGCTATGCAGTCGCCCAACTCATCCGCTATTCACCCTCTATCCAGCATCTTACTCTTTCAGGCTGCAAATTCCCTCACAGCAGCATTCGCCACTTGATGTTTAATCTTCGAGCTGCCAATGCGCTCGAATCACTAGCAGTTGCGAAGTTGCCCGTCTTGTCGGCAGGTGCACGCATTCTTGCTGCCTCAATTGTTACGTCTTACAGGGACAAACTGCGTTGGCTAGAGCTGAATCAGTGCAAGACCCAACAACGACCTGATTCTAGTCCAGTCAGCAGTGAGGGAGGCCCTGCGATTCAACTGAGCCCAACGTCCACAGCCATGCAACCACACTTTGCAAGTCCCACTCCCAACCCAACACCTTATTTCCTCTTTGAGCGCTTATCGAGACTGGACCTTTCGCACACGATGCTGCGACAAGATGGAATGGTCGCGCTGGCCAAGGGTGGACTTGTGTTGTGTTCTAATTTGACAGTGCTACATCTAGGAGGAAACGACATTGGCGACATTGGTGCTGCAAGCCTAGCAGAGGTGTTGCCGTACCTACAGAAGCTGAAGACCCTTCATGTTGATGACAACAGAATCAGCACACCGGGCATCTTGGCCATCGCCCGAGCACTCGAAGGCCATCCTGAGCTCTCAACATTCGGTGTTACGGGCAACATTATCGAGCAGATTGGAGCTGAAGGACTAGGACGAACGCTTGCTACGCTCCCCAGACTCACAACCTTTATTGCATGCGCATGCGACATCAGTCGCCGACCCTTGGCTGCACTGATTCAAGGGATGCTCGAGGTCCCGAAGCTGCCTGCCTGCGATCTTGATCCCAGCAACCTGCACGACGATGCGTCGCTGCTTAGTGTGACAGATCCTCAGTTTGCCGGTTCGAGCGGAAGCGATCGCTACGCGGCACTGTATGGAAGGCTTCCATCCCTCCACGAGCTCGATTTGTCCTTCAATCCGATTGGACCTAAGGGCGGTCAGCAGCTAGCACAGCTATTGATTGCGGCGCCTAAGTTGCGCGTGTACAGTCTCATTAGCACGAAGCTTAGCGATGAGGGACTCTATGCAATGAGCACCGCACTTTCACGGCATAAGTACTTGAGTCACCTCGAGGTTCCTGGGTGCAGACTGAAAGTACAAGGGTGGCTTATGCTGGTTCGTATCGCAAGGAGCTGCCAAACGCTGACATCAATTGACTACCGATCAAATCCCCAGATTACTATTGAAACGATTCAGTCGTTATTACCGCCTGCGGTTCCTAATGGAGCGAATAAGGTCGCAGGAAGTAACGTTCTGATCCGTGCACCGCTTCCAGTTGCAGATGATCAACAGCAACCAGATCAGCAAGAGCAGCCAGAGCAGCTAGAGCAGCCAGAGCAGCTAGAGCAGCCAGAGCAGCTAGAGCGGCCAGAGCAGCAGGAGCAGCTGGAGCAGCCAGAGCAGCCAGAGCAGCCAGAGCGGCCAGAGCAGCCAGAGCAGCAGCAACAACCTGTTCAAAATCAGGACACATTCAATTCTGAAGGCAACCAAAGGATTGTCGAAGATGCTGTTGTGGATACCGAAGGTGCAGGTCAAACGACTAGCGAGATGACTCAAGATGTCACACCTGGGACAATCGGCGATCAACAGGTGTCAGTAGCTCAGGTTCATGGTCAAAGTGTTGAACATCTACCTGGGCCAATTCACGCTTTCAGTGGAGCTCGGACACATAGTGACTTGGAGCTCCAGCTTCTCGCTAACCGCCGTACTGTTGCTCAACGCACAAAGCTGGCATTGCTAAGCGGACTCTTACCTCAGACGAGAAATAAGAATTTCTGTCCCATCAGCTCCATCTTTAGGAATCATCCGTTAGGTGATGTGTCAGTTCTGGGTGGAATCTGGAAGTATCTTTTCCCTCCCTCTCCTCAGCTCCCATTCCTTTCTGGCCCAGTTGAACAGTATCCTGAATGTGAATCAGGTTCAACGATCACATATAGCGTTGAACCGAGGACCATTATATTAGAACCAGGTGCTTGGGGTGGAATGAGGCTGACGAAAGCTTCCAGACTCCGCAGACCACTGACTAATGAGCCCTCAACCACGGTGCCATTCTCATCCACGACAGTCGCCGCAGGCTTGGTTGGATTAGTTCCAAACCGCAACTAGCTGTGTGACCCATTTGGCGTGTACACATTCATCAAACAGCGAATCCTGCTCAACATGTTCAACTTCAAAATTCCTCAAATAAGGCATATCATATGCTTCATTGTTCGCTTTATTCAATTGCTTTGACTAACGGTAGTTTAGAAATTTGGATTGATGTGGAAGGTCTGTATTACTCGTTACTGTACCTAATAGAACCTACACTGATTCGATCAACCTGGTTCCACATACCAGTAGTTTGCGGTGTCCAAAATTATACAACGCGAGTAAGCGTGGGGAGTCACTAATATACGCTTCCTTGCGCGAGATCACGGTCCTATGATGATTACAAATGCCATGCCTCGCCTTGGAAGTCCTGCTGCTGTTTATACATCTCTTCGATTTAGTCAAGGTTGATGTAATTGCCATAAGAGCTCTTGCAATGGTCACTGCTGTGGGCTCGTCCTTTACAACGCCGTGCAGATCTTGTAGCAATCTGCGGGGTTGCCATTTGTAAGAACTTCGGCTCGGCGGAACGTATCAACCTCGGGCTCGTACCTGAGGAATCGGCTGATTGTGTAGTGATCAAACATATTTTGCATCTCAAGCTTGGTGTAGTTCACAAGTTCGAGATTGAGGGAGCCGGCAGACATGTAGTGCTTTGCATTCTTCATCGTGGCCTTTGAGCTGACCGCAGTCATGACAAAGCCACGCGTGGGCGGTGTGGTGAGGAATCCAAGGAGGGCATGCGCGAAGGACATGTCGCGGTACATGACGGGCTTGAGCGTCTCAGGGTGTCGGTAATCACTCAAGTGGTCAACATAGTTGATTGCATCGAGAAGGACGACGACGTTCATGTTCTTAGCCTTCTGCAGTTCATAACAGAAAGAGTAGAACAGTTCGGGTGCCAAGTCTGCGCGCCATGCACCGAGGCAGCACAGGTCGTAGACTGTTTCGGGCTTCTTCTCAGGGAAGGGAACTTGCTCACGGTCGGGGAAAGGAAGCGTGTCTGGAGATGCACCACCTGCTTTAGGAGGCTCAAACATGGGATGAGGAGCAGCATCCCAAGGTACTGCAGAGTAATCGCCCTGCAGCGTGGCACCCTGCAGCAATTCCTTGTTCGCAATGGCGAATTCCTCGAAGAATCGGCGAGTGTAAAGGTGCTGGTTAAGGACTCCTGCACGGCGGGTGCTTGCGCGTGTCATACCTTCCATATCCTGGATGTTGTCAAAGCTGACTGCCAGGATGAGTGTGTTTTCATATGCGAGTGCAACCTGAGATGCGAATGCGAGAAGAGTCGACTTGCCGGTTCCTCGATGACCCTGAACTGTAATGATGTTCTCTCCAGGAGTAAGCAGTCCAGTGTTAGGATCTCGAACGCGAGGCGGCGTGATGCAGTCCATAACCTTAGGGACTGCCTCAATGAGATCATAGAAGGGCTTTCGGAGCATGAGATAGCCTCCCGTGTTCTTGAGCTCGCCCTCAACGGCAGGCATTAGACCCGTGGGAATCTTGTTAATGTCAATAGGAACGTAGCGTCCAATGTCGGCAGGCGTCATCTTATCAAAGTCAGCCGTTGCGGTGTACAAGTGGGTAGCCTCTGCCTTGCGCTCCTCGTACGTAGGCTTCATCTGCGACATCTGGTACCACGACTTGGTCATGCGCGACACGATCTCCATCTGCTCCGGCAATGCGTCCTCGAAAATTTCATCCACCTTTTGGATCACAGCTTCTGATACATTGGGCGACTTGGCCACGGCCATCTCTTCGTAGGTAGGGGCCTTACCGCGGCGCTGCTTCTCGCCACTCGCGGGGCTCGCAAAGCTGCGCTGGGGCATCGAGTAGGCCTTAAAGCTGGCAGCAGCAAGTGCGCTAGATTGTGTGGCAGTGCCATTGCTCAGTGCAGCAACATTTTGAAGTGCTGTCGCAAGCTGACGACGCTTAAGAAGGTTCTGCGTCAAACGGTGCAACATTTTACGCCTCACACTTACGTCACCGCCGTAAAATTTGCCTTTAAATTCGCTCTACGACGTCGTCGGAATTTTCGTTCAGAGGAGTATTCCGGCCCCCCCGGCCCGGGGAAAGGTAGTCGTTACCGGCATGCGTATTCCGTCGCATTGTACATCCAGGCATGGTGTGGCGGTTATATCAACAGATCCAGACGATCTGATCTGTGCTGAGCATAGTGATATAAGTTTCGTAATTCTTTATCACATACCTCTGCGCGGGTTAGCACAATCGCTTTTTCAAGTGCACATCCACGATATCCCTCCTCATGGGGTCTCTCTCATCGGGGGTGCTAGAATGGGGAGAAATATCTGAGAATTGGAGTCCCAACATGTGAGTGTTTGAGGTCGGTTTTCACATGAAAAGTGCAAACCAGCGCGCAGTTCCTCTTTCACCAAGTGTGAAACCTTCTCGAGTACCGATATGTAACCATATTACATGACGTGTCCTCCCACAACACCTCGATATTTTGATCGCTTTCGGGTTGTGTCCTCCCTTGGCCCCTTTCCAGCACCTCAAGCAATCGTGGTGCTGACCGGTGCTGAGTGTTCGCGGGGCGCTGTCCGATGTATACGCTAGCGACAAGCTAGAAAAGCGTGGGGGTGCGGTCCAACTGGCCATCCAACTTGAATCAGCGTAGGAATATCGACGCAGAGGGGGCCGCTCAAGAGATAAGAGGTTGGAAACTTGGGCGAAGAGTGGTGTATAGACACATTGTGACTTGACCAGCAGCTAAACATGATTATACCCGACACGTACACACCTTTTGTTTAGACAACTGGGGCTACGGTATTCTGAAGCAACTCGAAGATCGCTATCGGGAAGCCGTCGCTGCCGCCCCCTCCCTTTGAATATAGACCGAAATACCCTCCGGCGAGTTGAACTCGGGGTCGAGCTTGTGCATTCAAGGCACGCATCGCTGTAGGAGAGCATTCTACGGTGCTCTACGCGTCTGTTTTGACCAGCACGCTAACGTGCAACTTCCTATTCAAACGGAACTAGCAGGAAAGTCTTGCTCACTTTCAGCCTGTGAGCACACATAACACACCAAGATAGCGTCCGCATCATTTAACTATCTGTGAGTCGTCATTAGAGCATACTTTAACTAAACGTATTCCATGTCCGCTGCAACTCAAGTCAACTGGGATGACGAGCGTAACTCGTATCGCCAGCGACGACAGTCGGTGCTCAATGCCCGGCCGCCGCTTCTACCACTCCCTAGCGTCAAGAGCACAGCACTCGCAGCAGCGTTTGAAAAGACAACGATTGTTGACGAGACTGATGAGGACATCCTTGACGTGCCTTCCTCGGACATTGAGTCCGTCTCGGCATTCGATGACCCTACAGGTGGCAACAGCTCACCCACAACACAGGCCCAACCTCTAACCCCAACGTCAGGTTCTGCCGCACCAGCAAGTTGCAACCTCGCGACTGCATCAGCACAGACTGGTCAAGGTTCCCAAGTAAATCCAGCTTCCACCGTGGAGTTCGATGTCCTGAATGCCACTGAAGATGATGAAAATCGTGTCATGTTCATCCCTCAAAATTGGAGCGAGTTTACCTCACCCAAGCACCCGAACCTGACGTTGTATTTTAGCCCTGCCTTCCAAGCAGTGTCCGTTAATCGCATTCCCAGTGTCGCAGACAAGCCAAAGTTGTTGCGACCTGCCAACCTGCATGCTCGAGCCAACCGTGTAGACGCAGAGGAGCGTAGGCGGCTGCGTCGTCGTGCTGCACAGGGGGGAGGAGCAAATCCTGAAGACGACGAGGAAGGAGATGAGGAAGATGAAGACGGAAAGGCCGGAAAGGAGAAGGATGAGTTTGACGGCACTTACGGACGCATCAGCTCTTCGTTGAGCGAACTCAATGACCTCGTTGAAAGGATCCTGTCGTATAGCGCCGCCCTTCCGAGCCTTGCCGAACAGCTTCAACTGATTAAGAACCAAGTCGCACTCGCCGAGGACGCTCTGCGTAATGCCAAGTTAGAAGAGGCGAAGGCCTCCAAATCCATGGAGCGTAGTGATGTCGATTTCCTCATTGGCTGGAATAAGCTCCCCTGGAAGTTCGAAGACAACCCCAGTGTGGATTACTACCGCGCCGCTTCGAGACAAACGGATCACGCTGCACTTACGTATGAGCAATGGCATGTTCCCGAATACTTCAGTGACCACCCACTCCTCCCGACCTGGAACAAAATCAACTGCACGATCTTGTTCCCATTCTTGCCTGAAGGCACGGCTATTCTGCAGTCCCGCGTCGATGTGGGCCCTGATGATACAACACTCAAGGTTTTGGAGCGTGCTCATACGAAGCTTCCCAAGCACGTTCAGGAGCAGATTCCTCCTTCAGGATTCGTTCTTAAGGTGCAGGGATACCATGAGTTTTTCCTTCCTGATTGCTACCTTTTCGAGTACGCCCATGTTCGAAAGGCACTTCGTGATCGAGCCGAGACCATTACTCTGCTCATGCTCCCTCGACCTGATGCTGACCTCACGGAGGCACAGAAGGCACGCGACGAGCTACATCTCCAGGACTATGAGCGAAAGGTTCCTCGTAATATCACTCTTTGCACCAAGACTTCACACCGAGATGTGCCGGCAGGTTGGACCTTTGGCAGCAACCAGAAGGCATTGCAAATGTCATCGGTGAACACTCCATTCCGAACTCGTATTGTTGGTATTGAGAATATTACTCCTTCATCTATGCCTAGTCTTTCGCGCAACATCACCCAGTTGGTCGTTCGCGCAACATTGTTCCACGGTACGACAGTCCTTGGCTTTGCCGATATGGAAACTCCAAGCATGGATGTCGCTACTGACATTCACATTGGAAGCACGTTGGTGGGTTCCGGCCAAAATATGCTCATCTCGACGCTCCCGCGCGAGACTCGCATTGTCTATATGATTGTTGGGATCACCGACGATAAGCGTGGTACTGAGATCCCTCTGGCTTGGGTCGTCCAACAGCTTGTTGACGAGCATGGTGTGCTTGTCTCGGGTTGTAAGCGATTGGGACTGTGGCCAGTCGCCAAGAAGGACGGCAAGCAGCACGGTAAGAAGCGTTCGTTCGACCCCAGCTTCTATTTCCGTGCTACTAACGTCGATAACCGTACGGTTGGTGCGCATCCGGCAGTGCTCACGGTTGAGTACGATACGTTCCCGCTTCCAGTTGTTGCACCACTGGTTGAGTCATATCACGAACCAAACGTCAAAGTCGTTGGTATGGAACGCCAGAATCCTCTTGATCCAATCAGCGCCAAGCTGCTCGTCGACACCATTCGCTCCGATCCTCTTGCGGACCTGACTCCAGAAATGAAGAACTTACTCTGGAATTGCCGCCATTATTTGATCGATATTCCACAGGCTTTGCCAAAGGTCTTGCAGTGCGTCAATTGGGGTCGCCCCGATTCGCGGCATGAAGCCTATCGTCTGCTTTCCCTTTGGCGTACACCGGCAGCGCTTCATGACGTTCTAGAGCTGCTTGATGTTACCTATGCAGACTATGCAGTCCGAGAGTACGCTGTAGGTATCCTACGTCAAATGACAGACGAACAACTCCAAATGTACTTGCTGCAACTTGTCCAGTGTCTTAAGTTCGAGCCATACCACGATTCACCGCTGAGCCGGTTCCTCATCGAACGCGCGATCGCCAGCCCATACTTCGTGGGCCATACATTCTTCTGGCACCTCAAGGCAGAACTGCACAATCCTTGGGTTTCCGAGCGCTTCGGACTGCTGCTCGAGGAATTCCTTTCACACGTCGGGCGCCAGGCTCACGAGCTTCGTAAGCAGCTCATGGTCGTCCAGAAGCTGCAGAAGGTTGCAGAAATGGTCGTTATGCTCCGTCGAGAAGGTAAGATCTCAGATGAGACCCTCAAAGAAATCTACCACAACGACCTGCGTAAGCTCAATGCAGAGTTCTTCAGCACGCTAGGTGGCTTCCAAGTCCCCCTCAATCCTCGGTGGGTGGCAACGGAACTGGTTGTTGAAAAGTGCAAGTTCATGTCGTCAAAAATGGTTCCCTTGTGGCTAGTCTTCAAGAACGCGGATGAAACTGCAAAGCCAATCACAGTCATCTTCAAGTCGGGAGATGACCTGCGCCAGGACTTACTCACACTTCAACTCCTGCGTGTCATGGACCGGTTGTGGCTGGCCGATGGACTCGACATGTGCCTCAAACCATATGGCTGCATTGCAACAGGTGTCAACGATGTAGGTGAAGGTGTCGGTATGATCGAAGTCGTTTTGAACTCAACAACCACATCTGATATCCAAGTTACCCTGGGTGGTGGTGCAATGGGTGCATTGCGAGATGAACCTATCGACAAGTTCATCCGCCAGCACAACCGTGATGCTGTCTCGTACCATCGTGCTGTTAACAACTTCATCCGTTCCTGCGCTGGTTACTGCGTTGCAACCTTTGTTCTTGGTATCGGTGATAGACACAACGGTAACATCATGGTTACGGAGTCAGGTCACTTGTTCCACATCGACTTTGGTCACTTCCTTGGTAACTTCAAGACGAAGTTCGGTATTCGCCGTGAACGTGCTGCATTTGTGTGCACACCCGAAATGGTCTTCGTCATGGGTGGTAAGCAATGGAGACAATCGAAGTTGTTCCAGCTTTTCAAGCGTTGTTGCTCGCGAAGCTTCCGTATCCTGCGAGCGCATGCTAATCTCCTTGAGAACCTCTTCCTCCTCATGGTCGCTGCAGGTATGCCTGAGCTCCTCAACGAGCGCGACATTGACTATTTGAAGGAGAAGTTCCATTTGGATGTTGATACCTCGAAAGCTGTCGAGAAGTTGTACGAAGAGCTTGACAAGTCAATTGAGTCAACGTACCGTCGTATCGATAACCTTATCCACAACATTAAACATCATAGGTAACCGCAAATTACCGTGCACTCGTGACACAACAAGCAAGAGCATGTTTATTCTTTACTCGGTCAACCTTTTCACAACTTCCCTAGCATGATTATGCTCTGAACTCCCAACCATCCTTCCCCGTCTGTTTTGGAATGCTTGTTCCGAGCGCGAAATGACATATACTGACTCGTGAACAAGGTCTATTTCCTTGGCAACACCTCGATCATAAACTTCAAAGGTGGCACTTCCAGTTGTGAAGTTTTTGTATTTCCAGAGTTTTGGTAACGTGTACAAGGTTAGGCTTGTAATTAGTGGACGGTCCCTATGCAAAAGGGAACCTTTAGACTCTATAAGGCGGATTGCCCTGCGGCACTGCTGTTTATCCGTGTATAGAACAACAAATAGGCCTTACTTGTTGAAGCTAACACTTCGGACTCTTCAACCCGATGTGAATACGAGTCGTCGAACAGATACCAACTTGGCCCACTTGCGGAACCAGCGTGAACGTGTCCATATGCGGTATAATGCCCACCTCCCGAAGAGCCCGAGTGCATTACAACTGCATAGAGACGATACAACAGGCGCTCTTCTGAAGACGAACCTTGAGCCATGCCACCATCCGAGGAACGCCAGTTATCAGGTGTCACAACGTAAGGTGTTAAGTCCAGTTGAATTGGGAATGCGACAGGAGTTTCGATCTTGCGGGCAAAGTCAAAGCTACTCAGCCTGCTGTATCCACCAAGGTATGAACTAGAACTTGAAACTGAGAAACGTTTGAGCTGGATCATGAGGTTAGCTGGTGGCATATAAATCCCCAGTTCGCGCATGAAAGGACCCAAGCGTCCAGACTCCGCCGAATACTTGCACTTCGGGCAGTGGTATCCCTTCGATTCGAGTTCTTCTCGCTTTCCAAAAAGAGTAAGCAGAGCCGTAAGCTGGACAGGCGTAGAATTAGGTCGGCTGACACTGTTTGCAGATCCATACGAGTAATAGCCATATGAATAGGAAGAGGACCCGTAGCCTGAAGATGCCGCCCTTGCCGCTCCAGCTGGGAATGCGAGTGACAAATCCCAAAACGGATCAAAGCAGCGTGATACATGACGACATGAAGGGCAGATCGTCAGTGATCTAAACTGACCAGCAAACAGCGAGCTTAGTAGCGAGTTGTTTCGCACAGTAAAATTTGACCACCACTCTTGCGACATTTGCCTGTCCGACATTCGCATGTCATCACCTTCAAGTTGAACGTACTTAGGTTTCTCTTTCAGGTCATTCAAGTCTTCATGGAGTTGAGAGATAAATGAGACAAGGAATTCTTGTGCATCGTGCTGAGAGAAATTGTCGAACATTGTGTTCTGCCGCACGAATGCCGCACGGAGCTGGTCAGGAGACAATACATGTGACGATGACACCGATCCATGCACAACCTTAAGATTTCGGATGAATTTTGAGAGCTCATAAGCGAGTCGGCCTCGTGTAGACGCGGTTTGGTTGGATGGCGCTATCGTTGGGCTACGAAGTCCGTAAGTGGTTCCGAAACGGTTAGGAGAGTAGCTTCCATAGACAGAGATAACTCCGGAGTAAGGCGAATACGTTGATTTCTCTGGAGCGCTGAGGTTGGGGAACTTTGCTGTCAGTTCACCCTCGCCGGGAAACGAGGCAATCAGCCCTGGGGTTGAAAGAAAACTCTGAAGAGCAGAATTCATAAAACAAGTATTACCGAGATTTCTGAATCCGACGGCGGCTCGTTGTGCAACGGGAGACAGTTGGATGGAGGAGATGCGTGGGGTAGAGGGTGCGGACATCGCATTCGAATCAGGCTCGAATCCATGGTGCTTCTCTTCATTCTTTTCATCCTTTCCTGGTGGTTTCTGATTCAAGCCAGGATCATGACTGGAAGCCACACCCGTGGCGCGCAGGAAGGAACTGAGGAAAGGAGAAGCCTCATCCTCAGCCTCATCCGTCTGGCGTTGGACTGTCGATTCTGGTGAGTCTACGCGGGGCGGAGCTTGATTCCCGCCGCCTCTTGAGGAGGAATAGCGGTTGACCGGGGTGGATGAGTAGTAGAAGCTCTGTCGGGCTGGTGATGAAGGAATACCATACAAAGAGTTGTGCGACGACACTGTTGATGTCAACGACTGAGGAGCAGGCGAACTGGTCAGAGAGGAGCTGTTGGGGGCAGAACTCGATCCAAACGCCGGGGATGATACCGAAGAAGAAGAGGTATGCGATGATGTGGATGCGACAGTCGTGGCAGTGGAGGAGACCCTAGACGCAGTTAACATGCTTGATTGGTCACTGGACAGTGTTGACTCTGAGATGGTGGAAGCAGACTCCAGTCGCGGGTAGATGCGTGTTGAAGTCGAATAAAGGGGAGTCGCCCTGGATTCTTGGGTCGTAGAAACCTGCCGACTGCCCGGGCGACCCATGATCGCCGGCTGAATATTGGTTTCTCCAGATGTTGTTGCCATTCCCAGTTTGGGAGCCAGAACCATGGAAGGCGCAGTACTCACAAGTGGGAGCCCAGTGTCTGCCCTCTTTTCGGGTAACAGACTGCGGGATGGGGGCCGGGTGAGATTTAATGGTGTCGAGGGTGCCGAGGGTTCTCGTGATCGCGCGATCGAGGAGTGCTGATTCTGAGGAACCAGTGAAGGTGAAGCCGAGGGAGACAGCTCCGACGGGGCAACACTTGTGTAGTTCGGAAGATGCTGCGAATGGAATGATGCTGATGAGTCTGAGCTGGACATAGTTTCATAGCTCGAGGATGGCATTCCGGATGGCATGCCAGCTTGACTTGTTGTAACGTCTGAGCCTAAAGACGACCTCGAATCGGCTCCCGAGCTTGTTCCCGACGCCGGGCCAGACGCGCCTGATGAGGGAGGCCGTGCAACAGTTGTGGACGCACGACTGGCGTTCAGCAACGTTGAGATTGGTGACTTCAGAATAGATGCAGCACTAGGAGTGGCTATTGCGCCCGAGCCCCCTAGACGTTCTAGGGACACTCTGGAGGACCCACTACTTGGATTGACGAGCTGTCGCGCGTGACGGATTATGTTCATTGCTGCTGCGTCGGCTGCAGGGTTGAAAGCGGAGGGGCGAGAAACACCTGTCGAGTACGTAGCAGTGTATCTCGACCCGATATCTGAATATCCAGAGGTGCTGTTTGAGTTTGAAGCGCCTGTACTTGAAAGGTTCGGGCTACCTGTGCTTATTAAGCTACTTGTACTGCCTCCACCAAATCCACCGCTGTTCAGGGATGCTGGGCGTGAGATTGACCCCGATCGAGAACGGGATGCTGCGGTTGGTCGGCTATAGCTGGCCACGAGTTCCCCGGGGCGGGACTCCATCGATCGATCGAGTGTTCGAGGAGTAGTGCAGTCACGTGACCTGAAGGTTGGAGCAAGGGCAGGCTACAGTTGCTAGTCTGATGCCAAGAGACGCGAGCGTAGCCTCAGAACTCTGTGTATACTCCGCACCCGCTCGATTGAGAACGTCTGCTCTGTTGCCGGGAGATCGTTTTCAGTGAAGAAAGAGGGCGAAGCCTCAACCCTGAGGATAGATAGCGGTGTATAATAAGAAGAAGCGTGAGATGCGTCGGGGAGTGGCGGAAACTGGTCCAGAAGTCGCGAGTAGTGGTGCGAAAACGCTGCCAGCAAGGCTGCGATTGCTGAAAGTTACGATCCAAGAGTGAATCTGGGGATAGGCATCCATTGTTTCAAGTACAAAACAGGGTTCGATGGAGATGCACGGTAGTACTACACCCCTTTAGACAGTTTATTCCCATCCCACATCCCATCCAAGCAAGATACACGGCTCCCGGAATTCGAATGGAAGTTACTCTGTTTCACTTTGGAAGGATACTGAAAACCGAGTATTACGCAGGCTGCACAGTGAAACAAACCGTAATATATTGTTTGGGGCTCTAGGTTATGTTGAGTTCCTATTTCGTCAAGGTGTGCACCTATCCTCATATTTGCATTCAGGCGCTTTTCCAGCCCGCTTATAACGGTCCGCGACTTTCTCCCTTGTTTATATACACTGTGCAGACCCAAATCACACCGCCTGCGTTGCCAGGACACCTTGTCTGAGTGATATAACATCACTCTTACTCAATCCGCATGGCCGCTCGGTCCCATGCGGCATCGAGCCGCCTCGAACCTATTTCAGAAACTAGCCAGAGGGTGAACCTGTTTGCCTCGGTCCTGCTACACGGAGGCGAGGACATTGCTGAATCCAATATAGGTGGAGTGGTGCAGAATCAGGCTTCTGGACAGCGTTCTCCACGCCAACCGTCACATGCCTCACAAACGAGTGGAAGATCCAGCGCCAAGAGGGCGAATTTAAATGCCAAGAAGCAGCCTCTTCACGCGGGAATTGACCCGTTCACGAGGTTCGAAGCCCAATTTCAGCACTGGACACAGCAACTGTTTGGGCCTCAGGGAGCTCGCTTCCATGACACGGAGGCGGAGGGAGAGGACGCGCTGGACGAGGAGGAGGATGACCTGAGCAACGACGACGACGACGATGATGATCTGACCGCTCTGGACGAAGAAGCGATTGTGACCAGCGATAACAAGAGGGCCAGCTCTCTTTTGCACAAACAGACTCCTGCACAGAGCGAAAGCGCCCAATCAAGCAACCTGACGGGTCTTGACAGCCTTGTGGGTGAGTCCGGTAATACGAGCCGATCTTCTAAGCGAGGCAAACGCAAGACTCAGGACAAAGGCGATATGGAGATTGTAGTGGATCCAACTCGAATCAAGGGGCATAAGAAATTTGTTGCTGAGGCTGACGCTGCCAACCAAGAAGTCATCCGGCTTTGGACCGAACTGGAGGCACTGCAGAGCAAGATTATCACGAGTCTCCAACAGCATCTGACCAGTGAAGACATCTCACAGTTTAAGACGGGTACTGGAAAGAGGCCAGGAACACCATATGAACGAGCTGGATCCTTTTCCAGTACGAACGATCCTTGCCGAAAGTCGGAGCAGCTCCTGCCTCCGTCGGCTTCGCGGACTTCCCTATCGACGACACCGCGCGAAAGCACCTCTTCAAGCCCTAGCTCTGTCTCACCTGGAGGACCCTCGCTTTCACGCTCTTCCTCTCGAGCTACAACTCCTCGTACCCCGCAATCGTTGCCACAATTGGCTAGTTTACCAGACAAACCTTGCAGTTGGTGTCCTCAGGTATCCGCAGCAACCTCAGCTGATGCAACTAAACCACGTCCAGCCTACGGCTCGCAGCCAACGCTGTTGAGCGAGGCAGCCATTCACATGGCACTTGTGGGAACTCGTGGATTACCGATTATATCGCGCTCTGTTCGCGAGTTGACGTCTGGGGCTGGGACATCAGACTCTCGTTCGCTCACACTCTGCCGAAACCAAGCAGCTCTACTTGTTCGCAACCAAATTGCTGCCCGACAGCAGGCGGTTGCTGAGGATCAGCTTAACTCTTCAACCCAGCACCCAATTCAGGTAGATGACATGCGCAGCAGTAACTTCAACGCAATCCAGACTGAATTTGCGAGGCGAACTCAGCAAGGGCCAACCCAGACTTCAAAGAATTGGTCACAAAAGGTTGCCTCTGAATCTGCGCGTAGTGCATACGAGCGTTGGAAGGCCCAGCAACAACAAACTGACCAACGTCCCCACACTGCAGGAGCTCAGTCAAGACCATCTCCAATTCAGCCCGTTACTCTAGCCGCAGGGATTGTTACGCCTAGGATGGCAGTATCGCCCCGCGATTCCAAATCAGAGAGGAGCTCCAAACTTGAGAATACTGAGTCGGTTGCCAATCTCACCGTTGCGCAGATCGTGCGACTAAAACAGCTGAATCGAAAGCTCCTCCAAAAGCACGGATTGAGCCGAGAGACCGCTGATAGGCTCGTTGGCATGCTTGCCATGTTTGCTACAGGTTTCCTTCAATTACTCCAGGATCTACGTGCAAGTTTTCACACGACGAGTTCGGTGCCGGATTCGGTTGCTCAGTTCGTCATCAACAGTAATCCACGCCCGACACTGAAAAGCGCAGGCTCCTTGGGAGACAGTGGACTATCGACACAACAGGATGGTTTGAGGAACACCTTGGACTCTGGTTCCTCAGAAATTGCAGGTGCCTCAGGTGCGCTTGACTCCGGTCGTAACACACCAGCGACTCTGGATCTTCATCGGAACGCAAGTCGTGGCCATGACGAAGCGGGTACCACCACAAGCGGATTGGCTTCCTCAGGCAGCGCTAATGCTGGGACCACTAACTCTCTTGAGCAGGAGGACCGTGCTGCTGCCCTTGGTGATGCGATCGCGAGGATTTGGAAGATGTTTGTGTATTTGCTTGGTCGGTGTGCCTACCGTGTCGACGACAGTTTACTACAGTCCAACTCTCGATATACACCGGCTCAAGGAGATCCTCCCGGACACGATATCCATTCGTCAGAGGGTTTTGATGTCCCCCAACCGGCTGCACTGAGGCATACTACCAATGAACGGCATACCCAAGACGAGAAAGACATTGATGACGACGATTCACGAGCCTTCGCAGCTTTGGGTGGCTTAGAGGTGCTGATGGAAGATATCAGCGATGCGTTCTCCCAAGCAACAGAGCATGCTGCTGCGTCTCCTGCCCTGGCACTTGACGGAACTAGCACCGCTAGCGGCACTATGGGAGGCAGTCGGCGCGCTGAGCTATTAATTCGTGAGCTCGGAGCAGCCTATCTTCGACATCTGAATGTATATATCAACCGCGAAATCGAACTGAGGAACGAAAGCGCGCGCCTTACCAGTGCAGCTCAGGCATTAAGTGCTGCCCGCCAGCGGGGTGAGGTTTTGCTTCGCCAGGCTGAGGGAGAACGAGACGCCCAACGAGCTCTATCAGCGGCTACGGCTCAGAGCAACGCTGCATTAGAGGCTGAGTGCGCACAATGGAGGGCTCGAGCAGCTCAGTCTCAGCGAAGATTGGAAATGCTCGCCGAAGACGAAGCCGCCTGTGCATCTAGATGGGTACGATTTAATCAAACCAAACGGGAGCTCTGGACTCAAAGCGAATTGTTCAAGCAGTCCACTGCCTCTCTTAGTCAGCAAACCAGCTTTGCGCTCCGAGCCCTGGCACAACTCAAAACTCGCCTGAAAGTGGTTTCAGTTCGAAAGACTGCTCTCGAAGAAGCACACGCCGCCTTGAAAGTCGAATACGCTCAATTACTTCAGCGCATTGAAGCCGTAACTCATGCGAATGGCATCCTCTCAGCTGCAATTATGGCCAGAGTTGAGGAAAAGGAAAAATACGAAGTCATTCTTGAAGGTGTGCTTACCGAGTGCAAACGCCTCGATGATCTTACAGCCAACTTGAATGAAACTATTGCTGAGCTCGATGCTCGTGTTCAGGCCTCCAATGATGAAGTTGACAGGCGACGAGAGGAAATTCGGTCGCTTGAGGCGTCAGTTCAAGAGTGTGCTGACACTGTAGAGGCTACTAAGCAGGGTCGCTCCCAAACCGAAGAGCAGACTCGATTCGAGATGCAAAAGGCCGAGGAACTGAGGGAAAACATCAATCGCGTTATGCAGGAGGTCGAGTACCTTGCCGTTCGCCAAGCAAATGCTCAATCGCAAGTTGATTCAACGGTCGTACAGGTGACAGTACTTAAATCCACTGCTGAGATGCTGAAGAAACAAGTCCATCAGGCTGAGGAAAAGGTGCGCGAGGCAGGTAAGGATCTGACACACCTGCGCCGCCAGGTCGAAGGTCAGCAGCTTGCTTGTGCCATGCGCGAGAAAGAGCTCAGCGTAACGCAAGGCCGTACTCAGCGCGCTAATGCTGACCACCTCAAGCGACGTCAAGTGGTCGAAATGCAAATCAAGGAGGTCGATGCAGCCACGATGGCACAGCGCGCGGAAGCGAATCGATTCCAAGTTCTGCTTGATGAACAAATTGCAAATCATCGGAAGAAGATTCTCATGATCGATGCCCTCACAGCTGAGCTGCGCGCCGCAGAGAGTGAACGCATGCATTACGACGCGGCAATTGAGAACGATTCGAGATCGCATCGCATGGCAGTTGAGCAGCTACTCAAATTAGAACAGCGCTTGAAGCGGGCCGAACAAGGGAATGCGGCTCAGGAACGCAGACAGCGAGACACTGAACGCCGTCAGCGTGAACTTATCCGCCGTCAAGAGGCTGAGGACCTAAAAATGACCATCGAAGACATGGCGAAAGCACGAGAGAGCCTAGAAACCGAAACAGCTGCTCTTGAGGCGCGCATTGAGATGCTTACATTAGAGAAAGAGAACCGCGCAAAGGAGGATGCTGAAAAGCTAGCGGCTCTTCAAGACGAGGCCGCTGCGTTACGAGCTCGTCTAGTTTCGGAAGCGAACGCGCATCGCAAACTTGAAAGTGATGTAGCTGCGTCCAATTTGCTGCGCGAACAGGCTCTGGTTTTGGATGCTGAGAATGCCAGATTAGAGCGTGAAAATGCAGAACTTGCTCACCTCCAGGCCGGATGGGGCGCGCTGAAGGCAAGCCGAATCTCTGACCAGATCAAGCTAAAGGAACGACTTGAGGCATGCCATAAGGAGGTCGAAATGGTGCGCTCAAGGGTCAGCGCAACAAAGCGCCGCCAAAGGCGTGTCTTCCATGCGCTTCGCTCCTTGCTGGCGAAAGTCGCGGCCTCTGAGAGCTCTTTGGCAACATTGCGTCATGATGTCGCGCAAGGTATTCTTGAGTATTTGCTGCATCGATATGCGCTTGGTCATGAGGCGATTACCCCCAAAGGTAAAGTCATTATTGGTCGTCTGGGCTCATCTATTCTAGCTGGTGATCCCAGCACTGTGGGCAGCGTGTATGTCAACGATGATGGGTATATTCAGATCTCCAAGCCCACATCGTGGAAGAAGAAAAAGAGCACAAGTGATACCAGTGTTGGCCCGGATACTGCAGATCAGGGGGGAATTGTGCATCACGATGCAGACGCGGACTCCGAGCAATCGAGTGGAGAACCAGATACCGTGAGCGAGGATACTGCATCCGACGAAGAGCACAATGATCCTTCCAACCGGCCCTCTCTTGTATCACAAGCGCAGCTCGCAGAAGCAGAGGAAGCGAAGCTTCGGCGCCGTGCGCTACGAGCTCAGCGGAGAGAGCGGCTGGCCCATTGGCGCTACCTCGTCTCACGTGCTGAATCATTGGCAAGGCATCCTCCTGAACGGCTTGAGGCAGGTCTAGTTTGGAATGGCGTCGATTCGGAAGATGATGAGGATTCCAAGAAGGAGTCTCAGAAAGAGAGAGTGAAAGACTTTAATTTCATGGACCACATGTGGACACCTCGCCAATCCCTGATTTCTACTTCTGATGACCTCACAGAGCCGCCGGCAGGCGTTACCAATGTGTTACTGTACGAGCTCGGCCACGCTCTAAGTTTCTTCACCGTCTCGAGGATCACATTGCTAGCCCTCGCCAAGACAATGCTGCCGCACGGCTCAAAGTGGGCTAGTTGGAGTCCAGCTGTCCCTGTTCGTGGACGTGCACGCCTAGCTCGACGAATATTCCTGCGTCAGACCCAGGAAGGCTACGTCCCCGAAGAAGAGGCACATTTGTATAATCTTCTTGCGGATCATGTTGCTGAGTGGGCGGATCTCCTAGCCGAGGACAGGCTGTCGTATGCAATCAAACTCGTTAGAAAGCAGGAGGACCAGGAAGACAAGCAAAGATCGGCCAAAGAGAAAATCCAGCTTCGTGAACAGCTGCGTAAGCAACGAAAGGAACGCCGAGCCAAATTGAAGGCTGAGCGTGCAGCAGATCAAGCGAGTGGCGTTATCAAGCTCTCAGTCACACACTTCAGTCCTGAGGCCCTTGGAGACAACACCAGGCGCACCAATGGCTTCCCAGAGAGCTCCATTGACATGCTGTGTAGGAAAGTTCGTCGTCAAATCGAAGAGGAGGCTAATTTGTACTCCGATCCCGAGTCTGATCATGATGTTTCAGACATTGAGGATTTTACTGAAGATGAGGAAACTCATGCGCAGCTGGTTTCGAGCCTCCGTCCCGCCGACCAACAGCAAAGTGTACCAAGTGATCAGATCGATGACGATGATGAGTACACAGATGAGTTCGAAGAGCCAGAGCTAGCTCGCTGGCGTGATGCTGATTTCGCCAAGCGGGCTGCTCATGCAGCACAGCTCGCACAAGCGCCGGATCCACCGCGACCCGAACAACTTCTGCATCTCGAGGCTGATCTTACGTTGGGGATTAATGCTGTAGCTCGCCGAGCGGAACGTCGATTGCAGCAAGGCAGCCTCGACGAAGAGGACATCATCTCCTCAGAAGAGGAATTAGAACGTCTCGTCCTGCTTGAACGTAGCCGTCGTAGAGAAGAACGTGGATGGCAGCGCGAGTGCCAGCGCGTGCGACGGCTGCGAGAATCAGTACGAACAACTCCGAATCGCTACATTCGATACGATCCTCAGACTGGTGTCGTGCATCAGAAGATACGAAAGCCTCGCAAAATTCCTAAAGAAATGAAACGTGCACTCATCTCAGCGCTTGTTGCCCAACGAGAAGGAGATAAAAATTGGTGGCGCCGACGACGATTGCAGGCACAACCACTTGTGGCACCCTACTACATTACTCCCCAGGCCTTAACCGCGCTTCAATTCCGACCTTTGAGCAAACGTGAACAGAGCACGCAAACTGAGGTCGAGCGAATGGACCTCATGATCCAGACACCCATGTGGCTGGCTTATGGTTTTGATACACATGAAGCCGAGGTGGCCCAACGCCAGATGGATCTTAATCGTCGAGTACGCTGAAGGGCACTCTGAGAAGGTACTCTGACCGATTGCTTATTGCACTCAATACATGTCAACACATGTTTAAGATATATAGACTGTACGACCATGGTAAACAGAAACCTGATATGCAGTTAACTTGTGTATTGTACAGCAGTACAGCTGGCTCACAACCTGAGACGGGAAAGCAATCCACAAATTGTGATCATCGTACAACATGTCCAAGTGCATTGGATGGCCGTGTCCTTGGATGTTATATATAGATAAGATTTTGACTCAATGGGGAAGCATGCGGCACAATGTAGGATGTTCTGCTCTCGGACGCATTTGGCTAGACTATGTAACTCGTACTACACTATGTAACTAGTACTAGTTTCGAAAGGCCAAAGGAAACGCGCCAGAGAAAGAATTACAGATTAGGGGAACGACTAACTATGAATAATATTCATCAAACGGAGATGCAGCGACTTACCCCTGGTTGCTGTTAGACGTGGATGTTGAAGACGAAGGCGGAGGTGAGGAACCTCCTGCTGGTGGCGATCCGGAGGGGGGCGAGCCAAGGGAGCTGAGTTCGACCCTAAGCCGATCTGTGATTCCAATACCTTGCTCCATGACAATCAGTTTAAACTCATTGAAACTGAGGACTCCATCTCGATCCTTGTCACCCTGACGGATGGTTCGATCCACGAGTTGTTGGAGCTGAGTGTCGTTAAGGTTGTTGCCGACCATCGCCTTTAGTACTTGGAATAGATCGCTGTTTGAGATGTAGTCATCACCATCGACATCGTATATCTTGAATGTAAACTTGAGCTTCTCCTCTTCCGCGTCGGGCTTTACGAAGATGTTTAGGGCCTGAATGAACTCCTTGAAGTCAACCTCACCACTTCGGTTGGTATCAAACGTATCAACGACACGTCGCACCAAAGGATTGTGCTCGAGCTCAGGAATCGCCATAAACTCCTCAACGGAAAGCGCGCCACTTCTGTCGGTGTCAAGCTTTCGGAACCTCCGGAAGAGCCTATTGATTTCGTCAGGAGTGACTGGGAGCGAGGAATCGGGGCAAAACATTGTGAGACGGGTGATTGTTTCAAGGAAATAAGAGCAAAATTGAGTACAAGACTGCACAGGAGAATATATCTCCCCAAGGCTATAAATTGCTGATATTACGTACAGTCTGAAAGCGCAGCTACCTCGTCCACCTGCGTCTGTGTTAGCGAGGTTTGGTTTCCCATCTTTCCTAGATGCGCTTGAGGGACATGAAGAGGAGTTAACGGAGGGAAACACACAGTAAGCCATGTGTACTAGCCTTGTACGCGCGACGAACATGCTGAACGTGAGAAAGCACTCCATACTATCGAGATATCCACAACTTTATACTGTGCAAACCGACCTGAGGATTTTCCTATCCGCCCTGGCCTGGATTTTGGTGAACCCAGCATCTCGATTGGCAACTACGCCGCGAATTGGGCCAGCGTAAGCCGAGTGTCGCCCTATGATGGCTGAAAAAGAGACTAATTATATGATAGATACGATGTATGCAAAGCTTTGGTTTCGACGACGTTGCTAAAATGAGCTATACATGAGGATCAGGGCACGACCAGCCGTTGGTCGGCCCTCTTGACTGCAACTGCTCGACATGAGCCTAAACAAAACATCGCGCCATTTGTTTTCGGCCTATTTGCTTCCAGGAATATTCATATTTCCGCTGTTTGTTGGTGTAAGCGTCATGATGACTTCACCGCTTTCTGTGACGCGACGAAGCGGCGGCCCCTTCTCAATCTGAATTAGAGACGAGGACTTGGAACCTTGTGAAGGTTGTAGCGGCAGTGCTGCTCCAGAGCCCGGAGGAACTGAAGGTAGCGGCTTTAGAGGATCGGGCACCTCAACGAGCTCTCCATTTTCATCCAGAACCACAACAACATCGGGATCTTCCTCGTCGTTCACAATCTGAATCAATTGACCGTCCTCGTCGAAATATAACATATCATCTTCTTGGATAAACGGTTCGGGGTCCTTTTTCAGACCCTTGATGCCGTAGACGCATCGAGTCGTTGCTAGCAAGTACTTGCTCCCAAGACTGTAGTGCCGCTTCGGGCTTGTAAGTAGCTCACATAATCGCTGTGTTGTGAACGGTGCTGTTTCCCATCCACTGATCATGGATACCATTCTCCGATACTGTGTGTCATATGACTCACCATCGTACGCAACTTGGGTAAAGTCATCGACGTAATCTGCGAGCACATTGTACAACTGAAGGCACATCAATTTGGCGAAGAGTTCCCAGGAGCACTTAACCTCACCGGTTTTCGCCGCGTGTTCCAGTAGATATAACCACTTTGACAGGTCGGTTCGCTGACCTTCTCGCGTGGTCGCGAGGAATTCTACATATTAGACGAATAATTCGCAGAGGATGAGCGATGCTTAGTCGCCAATTGAAGTCAAACACTGATTGGGGAGGCATTTGGACTCCCTACGTACCCTTTAGTTCCTCGTCCACACTTGGGCTGGACATATATAGTGAAAACTAAGAAGTTGAGCTGAAAGATACAATGGGACTACACTGTTCAGCAGTGTTAAGTGTTGCGTCTAAGCACGGAGTGACGAGATACAAGAGTGTCGAAAATGTACAATTCGTCTTGTTTCGACCCCACATTTTCGAAATCTTCATGTCGAGACTGGGATTTGTGCTGGCAACTATTGACAAATTCGTCGAGATGCCGAGGGTAATCCGGCGTTGCTAGATATGTTTCGACTCAGCAGCAAGAGCCTCGCCAATAATATCCAACTTCACTGGGGGTATCATTTGAGATGAATAGCTTTTCGGTGCGCAACACCCACCGTAGTGTTCTTTATTCAACCTTTGGTATGGTAAACCACGTGAGTGGCGTTGAAAAACGCCCGTTTTCGGATGAAAGGACATGCTCTGAAAAGAACATGCTATCGAAAAGTCGGTACTTTCGCCACGTAGACGCAGTAGCCGAGGTGCCTAGAGAAGGGAGTAAAGACAGGGGGGACGAGAAAAAGAACCAGGGTCACGATGGTGACCATGGATACGACTAACAGGACACAGCTGCATTAAACCGCAAGGCTCAAGCAACTAGACACAACGTTAGCCAGATTCATGGTCTCCAACAGTTCTCCTGTAAAGAAACCCACAGATAAATCACCCTTAAGTCGCTATTGGAGATCAATAAACATATGCGAATGAAAGGGGCGCGACTCGAGTCGTGTCAAGGACTCGGCACTCCAGAGTCTCTCAATTGCATGTTCATGAACATCCTTATTAGCACCGTCAATTCCATGTCATGATTTTACCAAGGCCGCTCAAGACGGGCACGGCCGTGTCTTCCGGAGAGCTTCGCTCCAACTGTCAGATTGAAGTTAAGCTTTCCGACGAGCGCAGTCGAACTCATCATTGAGATCTTGGCTAGGCTCAGACAAACCTATATCTGAACTCAAACTTTCTACCCTTGCCCCACTGCGACAGGACAAGTATCCTTGCCTTCCTGATACGTTGCAGTGGCATCCAAAGCAGACAATCCAAGCGTCCAACCAGCACATGATGAATACGTTTTGATCAAGGGATAAGTTGACGTAATCGCATTCAAGTCACCCAGTTACTACAAATGTCACACGCTCGTACTATATACACAATCCGTCCATCCGAGCACCATGGACTAGATTAACACCTCACACGCAGAAAAGCCCACTCACATGATCACACTAACAAGACTACGCCAACCTCCCCTAAGCACGTACTTCATCATATTAGAACTAGCAATTCCATCACGGCACGCATTCATCCAGTCAAGGCTTCAACGCCGAAGGGGTTGGCTTACTCCAACACGCGGAACATACACACACGACATCAGTACCTTCGAGGCTCTTAACCATCGCGCTTACAAGCTTGACCAGTCACGAATGAGAGCAGATCTGCGTAGTCCCATGCGCGCATGAAATGGAGCACAAGGCGTGAATCACCGCTCTGTAGAGCTCTGAAAAGAGCTCGACATTACAATGATACGACATCTAGTCCATCGTAGGCCCACGTTCGTACGTATCGACCCGAATACGCAACAAGTTAGAGCTTTAGCGAAGAGCGAGCATCTTGCTGCTGGTGCCGCTGACTGCAGTCTCCTGAGCACGACGAGCCTGCTTCTGAGCAGCAGACTCCCATACCTTCCAGAAGCGCATGGTTTCGTCAGCAGCAGCAGAGCAGACAGTAGTGCCATCAGGAGAGATAGCAGTGTGGAGGACACGTGCGGAGTGGCCAGTCAAGTCAGCAACCTTGACAAGAGAAGGGAATTTCCAGACGGAGAGCTGGTTCTGGGAGAAGCCGTGAGAAGAGAGGAGCTCCTTCTCAGTAGTGGACCAGACGAGAGAGCAGACCTGAGACTGAGTGTCAATCTTGTTGATGAGAGAACCAGATTGGGTGTTGTAGAAGCGGATGTGACGATCAGCAGTACCCGATCCGGTTGCAAGGACGTTCTTCTGCCAGGGGCACCAAGCGAGAGCCTTAACAGCAGCCACAGACTCAGTGAAGGTAAAACGAGCAGAACCGGTGGAGGAAGCATCCCAGATCATGCAGGTGTTGTCGTTGGAACCCGAAGCGAGCTGGGTACCATCAGGGGACCACTTGAGACCGCAAACCTCCTGGGTGTGGCCAGTAAGAGTGCGGAAGTGATGCTGAGCAACACGCACATCATGGTGGAAGATGAGACCATCCCGGGAGCCCGATGAGAGCACGTGCGAGTTCCAAGAGAGGGCGCCAACACGAGCCGAGTGACCAGTCATGCAGCGAACCTGCTTCTTGCGCTCAACATTCCAGAGCTGAACATCATTGTTGTCAGTACCAATGGCGATGTGGGAACCATCAGCCATCCAAGCAACCGAGGTGACAGCCACAGGGCTCTCCTCACTGCCCTCGAAGAGAACATCGATCGATTGGTTCACAGCGTCCCAGAGGTAAACTGAAGCGCCAAGAGCAATAGCGACCTTGTTCTGAGAGGACCAGTCAAGGAGGTTCAAGTAGTAGTCGTCGATGAGCTCAGGTGCATCCAAAATGCGCTCAGCGCTGGTAGGAATGTAGCGGTTAACTCGCTTGGGAGCCGAAGCCATGTCCATATCGTTTGCGGAGTATACAGCACGCATGTTAGCCTCAAACGACTGGGTGCAGGGCTTGGCCTTGTGCTTAAAAGCAAGGATCTTGCTGTTGAGTGCATCGCCATCGAAGAGCGACTTGGAGAGCTGGGAAGAGAAGTCAGAGTCAGAGTCCGCGTCCTCCAAAGCCAAGAGTGCTGCATCGGTGTTGCAGGACTCACGGTTAGGAATGAAGCGGTCGCAAGACGGAGTTGCGCGGGGAGTAGCAGACACGGTCTTCGCAGGGGTAGATCGTGCCGCTGCAGAAGCCGGCAAGGCACGATTCAGTGCCTGCTGGATCTGGGCGTTACTATTTTCCATATTTGCGAACATTGTGTAATTTGTGATATAAACTGCTTATCGAAACGTTGATTTCGAAAATAAAAATCAGAATATATAAAGAGCGCGTGTGATCTTTGCTTGTGTACGTTATTCACGTATCAAGACGTCGTGTGTGGCACAAATAACACCGAAATGTTAGTTGCAGTTCTAGTCAAATTTTCACTCTTGCGGCGTTTCATTTTCTCACTCAGAGCCTTTTTGTGCCATGACTGGGCCAGCACATTTTCGGTGCAGCAACGGATACTAACGGAACTTTCGTCGCGTTTTCCGACGTTTCTGCGGGATTGTAATGTGTGGATTGCAGCCCAGGCACTGCATAATGCACCGTAATCATTCACCCAGTATATATTTCATCCGCGACCTTTCACTATCCTCTCCGAGATGTCCTATACATTTGCCAAATCTTGCTTGAGCAGGTGTGGTTGACCCTTGAACATTCTTCTCCGCATAAATCGCATCGAGTCAGGCGAAAACGCACTTTAATTTATTGCTATATAAGTTTTCATAGGGCTAGAACTACAGGTTTCAGCCTCGCTGGGCTGATTGATATGCTATGTACGAGGGGTAAGTGCATGACGAACGGATCAGCTTACTGATGAGAGCCGACGCTCGAACGTTCCTCCTCACCAGCGTAGAGGGAGAGCGAACAATTGTCTGACTGAGTAGGTGCGTCGTGAATACTTACAGAGTTTGATTCAGCGAGAGACTGACTGTAGCGAGCGTCAATGTCCTGCATCATTTGGAATATGCGCTTGCGAGTCTCTTCGAGCGAGTCTTGCTCTCTTTGGAGCTCAAGTTCGCGCTGCTGAAGCTGATGAGCCTTTTCCGCCAGAGCCCCCTTTTCGCGTGCAAGCGCTTGAGCGGCCTCGGCAAGATCTGCACGAAGCTGCTCCAGGTCGGCTGCGCAAGCAAGATTCAGTTCGCGCTCTTTCTCGAGCTCTGCGCGATCTGCCTTGAGAGACTCTTCCTGCTTCTTCAGAGCAGCACGAGCTCGCGTGATCTCATCACGCTGCATACGGATGTTGCGCTCACGTTGCATGAGCGCATGTTCACGAGCCCGCAGTGCTTCTTCTTTCTCTGCGATTCGTGCGTGCAGTGCTTGCTCTTGGGCCTCAAATTGACGCTTCAGGGTTCGCATTAGCGACAACTGGGATGTCTTGGGCGTGTTAGTGCGCGCATCTCCTGACAACGTGGATGATGCACTTGCTTTCACAGAATCAAGCTCATTGTCTGCATTCGGTGCAACTTCTGGGACCACACACGAAGGTAGAGGAGGGATCACGGGCTGGGATACTAGTTTACGTGGGGATTCATTGGCTTGAGTCACGTGGCCAGAGCAGTTGGATTGTGTCAGCAATGAGGCATCACTCTGCTGCAAATCTTGTGTGTGCTGAGATGTTACATTGTCAATACTACTATCTAGATTCTCCAAGGACGCATTAAATTCGCTGCTCAAGTTAACATTGACGCTCTCTTCAGCCTGCTCCGCTTCATTTTGCTGGATGTCTGGAGTGGGCTCGTCTGTTGGGAAGAGCGCTGTGGGAGACGGGAGTGGTGTGCTTAGGACATCCGGAACGGGCTTGGGACCGGCGGCGATTTCCGGCGAAGAATCTCGTCTTGAAGCGACGACAGATGAGGAGTCTGGTTCTTCAGTAGGTATTGCCACTGGGGAGGAGATCTCGTCTACGGCACCAGACAGTTCAGTTGAGCTCGCTCGTGCCGAGGGAGATCTCGAGACAGGTGATTGGTTCAGACTATTGTCCACATTGGAACGGGTTAGTGCGGCAATTTCCTCAAGTGCCTCTTGTCGAATGACCCTTCTCAGTTCCTGCTCAATATCAGCTCTCAAGTCGCGTTCGAGCTCTTGTCGAATTTCCTCTTTGATCTCTGCTCGTGTCTTTTCCAAGAGCTCTTTCCTCAACTCTTGCCTCAAGCTCTCTCTGATTTCCTTCTCGAGCTCCCCTATGTCAATGGTATTGATCTGACTTTGTGGCGTAGATGATCCAGACGGGGCAATGGGGCCAGTAGCTTTGCTGCTCGTACTACTACTCTGGGTGTTGGACGAATCCGACTCGGAACCCGACGAGATCCCGCGAGGAGTTGCGAGTGGACTAGGGGTAGGACTCACGTCGCTTGTGCCGGAGTCTCCCCTCGAATTGACAGTGACAGTTAGTCCTGTGTTCGGTCTAGCTTGTTCATTGTCGGTCTGGCGTGGCTTCACGGCGAGGTAGCTGGGGAGTCGAGCTGGCTGCGGCGCTGGTTCTGTGGTCTTGTGAGTGGTCGTAGCAGTGGAATTCTGAAGCTGGCTCTGCTGTGGAGTTTGTTTTTCGGTGGCAGCGAGCTCCATCTTTCCATTAGCGTATCGAATCAGCGCACCGAGTCCAATCACACCCAGGTTGGCGACGAAGGGCAGCACGCATCCTGGTGCCTCGTAGAAGGCCGTGTCAAGGCACTGAATAAGGACACAGAGGAGCGGTACGAAGTCAAGAAACCGGTCTGAATCGGTAAGGATTCTTCCTGCAACCGCGCCTATACCCATGAACAGCGTGACTGCCACTGCAGACAGCCCCGCGACATATCCATAATGAACCAAGACCAGTACTACCAAGCCAAGGACATGGATAGCGGCGTCCACAGCAAGTCCCATGGGGTATAAACCGATAGAACGGATTGCGCGTTGTGTTGACTGCATGACCATATCGGTTGTGCTAGGACTCACTGCCGAGACTACACCGCTTTCACCTTCTTTCCGACGTAACCGAACGTCTCTTTTCTGGCGTTCTCGAATTGCCAGAAACAGGGGTTGCAGCGTCCGCGCGCCCTCGGAAACCCGATAAGATGATGCGAAGGCCACTGACAAGCCTGTTAATGCGAGTTCTGCTAGGCTGCCATATCCACCCCACTGCGAGATACTCTGTATTCTCTCGCCAAATCCAGTTTGGAGTGAAAAGTGCGGCGAGTTATATGCTTGTATGGAAGGATTCGTGGGACACCTCGTCCAGCATAGTGATTTTTTGGATGTATACGTCGCTGCAACACTTGAAGAGTCTGCTTTAGAGAGCCCAACCGCGCGGTTGTCACCAGCAGCCCAGCGTTTTTCAGTCTCCCGCGAGTCTAGCCACATCTGGTCTGGATAAGAATCTTGCTAACATCTCTCACCTGCACACCATCCGACACCAAATGTAGATTTACACATGTCGTACACAAGTGTTCGCCACTCAGTGGAGACGTTACGGCCATACATCCGGAACCAGGCAGATGCGGCAGTGTTTCTACTGCATGCTCTCTTCTTAGGTCTGGATTTCTCGCCCGTGCAGGTTGTTGAGGGTCAAGAGTATCCAGCAGAGGCACTTCCCCGCGGCTGGAACTGTGGAGACGGTGTCTACACGCTTTACTACAGAAAGGAGGCGTCAGATGATGGTGCACAAGGACAATCAAAACAGGAAGAAAGCAAGGCGCGCGAATCATCAAGCTCCACGAGTGAAGGAGAGGCCGCCCACGTCAAACAGGCGGATCTGAAACTAATATCCGTCAAGGGTGTGCATATGGGCGATACACTCTTTATTCACGTTGTGGGGACCCTCCGCTCTGGAGGCCAAACACCAACCATCTCACGCGAGATCCAACTCAACCAGTACTTCCCCAAGTCAGACTCATTCCAAACCGCGGTCTCTGCGGTCTCGGTCTCTGAAAGCGAGTCGCCACGACACCGCGACTCCTGGAAGTATCTTGCTGACTTGGCCAAGTTCAATGAAGCAGTGGATAGCCTCCGAACTCGGATCATCTACCCTCTTCTACATCCCAATCAGACCGTACTTGGATCGGCTGAGGCTGGGACTGAATCCAAAGGGCCATCTACGACGGAACAAGAGAACAAAGAAGATCCGAAGGGAGACAAGGAGAACGGTGATGATTCAAATGCGTCTTCTCAGCTCTCCAGGGACATGACAGCAGCTGAAGCTGATGAGATTGCCAGAGCAGCTCAGGAGGAACGAGAACGAAATGCCCAGGCACAGGCGCGGGTAGAAATCCCACCTCGTGCGCCCCCGCCCTACTCGGAACGAGGTGAAACTGCGCGCTCTCCGAATGGCATGCGGCCACCTCGAAGTGGAGGTGATTTGGACGAAGACCGAGGTGCTTACTTCGACGGAGATCGTCCAGTTTTCAACATGCCAGGCGGAGTCAATATTCCACATCCAGGTACAGACCTCGACCCACTTGGCCTTGGGCGTAATGGATTAGGTGGCGTTCGTCACGGTGAGGATGATATATTTGAAGGAGGCAATCTGGTTGGACCAGGCCAGCTCGATCGAATGGGCCGTGGTTCGGGTGCCGCCGGACGGGGACGCGGGGGGAGAGGGATGGCGCCAAGATTTGACCCATACGGTCCATTTCCAGGAATGGGTAATCCAAATCGCGATCACATGCGAAAGCCTGGTCCAGGTGGGTTCGGGCCCGGAGGATGGATGTAACCGAATATGTCTAAAGAACTTCGGGCGGCATTTCATGATTATCGGAGAAGGCAGTGAATCAATTGTTGTTGAGACAGCATGTAATACTGATGCCTTTATCCGTTGTACATATCGCTCTCGACGTGGTTTCGTTTATGAAGGGTCCAAAGTGGGTATTTCGAACTCACTTGCTACCTTGATTGGTTGATTAATTGTGTAATATACGTAAGGTCGGCGAGGATGCATACATCACTAACTATCAAAGCCGTGCCCTTCGCTTTGTTTTCATACAGTTCTACCTGCGTTCGACGTGGTGTAGCCGCTAACAGTGGATTGGTGCTCGGTGGTAACTTCTCACTGATATGGTGAAGCGAAGCTTAAAGTTCCATGCCATCATTGTGGTCGTTGCGTCTTAGACCATATCGCCACCTCCACCACCAGTGTTCAGATTTGAAGGGGATGACTGTGCACCCGCAGCGGGCGTGTAGCTTAACCTTGCTTCAAGGTGATCCAGGCGATCGGTTGCTGCACGCAAGGTTTGTGCAAGCGGAATCAGAGCACCCTTGAGGTCCTCAAATAGAGCTCGAGTGGATGATGGGATCTCTGAAGTGATTACATTCATTTCAGACAGCTTGGTAAGCTGCGACGTGGCGAGAGCGTTGGTTGACTCAAAGGAATTCAGGAGATTCTGAACAAGCTCACGCAATTCTCGGAGGGCACTTGGAGTTGACGAAAGCGAAGCCAACGACTCCATGACTTCGTCGCGGTTTCGTGACAAGATTGTCACCATATTCGCAACATGTTGCATGTGTGTGTTGAGATCTGCAACTTGGAGCGTCAGCTGGCTGATCAGGCCACCGTGATCGATAACAGTAGCCTGCTTGCTTTCGGGAGTCTCGCTGCCCGATGCGGGGGAAGTGACTGTAGTCAAATTGTTGCGAATAGTAAGCGCTACCTTGGAAACTTGCTGGAGCCCCTTCATGATATCGATGATGGAGTCCTGCAGATCCTTCTTGAAAACCTTATCAGCCTGGTGAATCTGCTCCTGCTTCGCCTTTACTTCATTCAAGACCTGCGCAGCCCGAGTTTGCTCGTTCTTAGCATGTTCGACCTCGTGCAAAATGAGCTTGACGCCCTCTTCAACCGTCTCAACGGTGGACTTGATTGTCTCGAGGCTGCGATCGATAGCAGTATTATTCTGAGCGTCTTGCTTGTTCTGGAGAATGGCTGTGGCAATGTGCTGAATGTTGCGAGGGACATCCGCCATCTGCTGATACATTTGGAGAATCGGTGCGAGTTCATCCATAATGCGTGCGAATGCGGTCTCAATATTGTCAACTGTGGCAAGACCTTCCATAGCACGAAGAACAGCATCAGTCTGCTGACCGATGACAGCACCACCTGCGGCAACACCACCACCCACCGAGATACTTTCAATCGCACGTTGTAGAGCCACAAGCTTGTCTGCGATAAGACGTAAACTGTCGCGCGTCGACGAAGTTTCACGTACCGAGGTCTCGAGCAAATGTTTCTCGATTCGTCGAACCGATGTCTGCTGTTCAACGATTGAGGCGAGGAGCTCAGTCTTGACTGCAGCAAATTGGGCCTTTGTCTCATTCTCGGTGTCACGCAAGGCCGCTCGGAGGTCGACCTGTCCCTGACGCACGGTAGTGAGATCACTAAGTCGTGTGGCAACATCTCCAACCTGAGCTATAATACCTTGAAGCGTGCGACTAGTCTGCATGCTTTGATCCTCAAGACGCTTGCGAATCGCGTCAGACCACTCCTGAATGACAGTAGCGACCTCACTTGCTCGATCGGAAACAGCCTTAGTAGTGTCAGCAATATCCGAGCGGACGAGCGAAGCAATTTCTTGCTGTACAGCGTCGAGCTGTGCAATAGCGCTGCGTGCGTCTGCAACCGATGCCGCAGTGGTTTCCATAACACTGCGAACCTCGTGCAGCAAGTTGCGTTGAGCCTGCTGTGACTCGTTCATCATGTCGCGGACCGCACGCTTGTCAGGCAACGCACCAAAGCTGTGAGATTGATCTGCTGCAAGTTTGGTGAGCTGCATTGCCGTCTTATCACAGAGCTTGAATGTCTCGGCAGTAGCGCGGGAGCTTTCTTGAACAAGAGTGTAGAGCTGCGAGATTGTAGCACCATGGTCGGACAGAGCGTTGGCCAACTGCTGGTATTGAGGTGGCGACAGGCGACCAGAGCTGGTAATATCGTTGATAAGGACGGAAACACTTCGAATTGCTTCAAGCGACTGCTGGACACCTTGTTTAAGCTCATCCTGACGAACACCGATGGCGGTGAAGAGTGTGTCGAGTGAACGAGTGAGAGAGTTGACCACTTGAGGTGCCACTCCGGCCAAGTCACGCGAGATCGCCTCACGAAGCTCAAGCACAGCAGCTTTGCATGTTTCGATACCGGCGATGCGACTGCCAAGCGTATCCAAGGCTTGATGCAACTGATTGTGAAGTTGCGCGTGTTGGCGGCGTGTTTCTTCGATCGCCTCCTTGGTTCGCGTCTCGATCGTGTGGTGCAAGGTTGTGAGAGCCTTTCCAAGATGGCCATGCGCACCAGTCTCGAACTTGATGGTGTCAACGATTGCTTGGCTGTCGCGCTGGAATGCATCTTCGTGGCCTTGGAGGTGCTCTGTGAGCACTTTGACAACTTCTTCCTTCGTGGCAACTCCCTGTGACTGAACGGTACGCTCGATTTGCTCACCCAGGGTCTTGAACATGCCTCGCGTTGTAGAGGTGATGTTTTGTTGGGTATCCGTTGCCGACTGCGTAACCGCTGCTTGTACTGCTGCAAATGATGACGTGATCGAGTTGCGGCTCTGCGCAGCGAGCTCACGCTCACGCTCCAGAGACCCATATATATTTGCGACAACATCGCCAACCATACCAACCCTTGTGTTGAGCTGGGAAATGGCTGCGGTCTGAGCAGCATCTCCCTTCTGAATAGAACCTTCGACATTGCCAAGCTGAGTTGCCAAGGCCGAGTTGATTCGGGATGCAACCTCTTGGAGATCTTTCTGCAACGTGCGAACTGCCTCGGCAACAGCATCTCCAAGGCTCTTGAGAGAGCCTGAGGATTGTTCGGAGAGGATAAGCTTCCATTCCGATACAAACTGCTCGATACGATGCTCGAAGCCTTGTAACACCGGTGCAACACCAGCAGTGACAGCTGAAGCAACGTTCTGTGTGGTCGAGGTAACCGCACGATCGAGTCGGGCGATACCTTCAACAACAGGGCGATGCTCCTCCGCAAGGGCAGCCCGTAAGGACTGAGCAAGAGTCTGGGGAAGTGCGCCCGCAAGGGAGTTGATAACGTCGTCAAGCGACTGCGACAACGCACGGATGTTTTGGCGCAGTTCTGCCACGGTGTTCGAGAATGTGGCTTGGATTCGGGCTGCTGCGGAGTCGCTGTTGGAACGGTTCTCGGCTGAGACACCCTGAACTGAACGGTTGAGGCCTCGGAACGATTCCGCGACATCTTGGGACAGGGTGTTCAATGCGCTCGTAACGGCTGAGAACGAGTTTGAAGTATCCGTTGCCAATTGAGACAACTGCTTTCGGTGGGTCTCCTCGGTCTTGAGATATAACTCACGCATGTCAGCGACCAACTTGCTTGCGTTATTGACAAGGAATTCAACCTCGGATGCAGACAACTTCGCGATCTCTTCAGAGAGCATGCTGACAATACGCAAGGACTCGGCCATGGAGGCAGGAAGGTGCTTGGTGCTTTCACCAACAGCACGGATCTCCGCAAGCACATTTTCGCTCGTCTCGTCCATAGCCGACAAGATTGCGCTCTGAACTGTCTGGAGGAGCTGAGCACGAGCAGCCTCCGTAGCCTTTTCGCGCTCCAACATTCGCTTGTGCTCTTCAGCACGCTCTGCACGCCAAGCTGCGAGCTCATCCTGGAGTTGCTTTTGAGCAGCAGCAATGGCGTTGGCGCGGGCTTGCGAAGCTGCCTCTCGCGCCGCGACGGCCCGCTGCTCGAAGGCTTCGAGGCTGGTACGAGCTTCGGTGGCACGCTGAGACACCGTATTTGCCAAAGCATCGAGAGCCTGAATAACACTGTGAGCAGCACGATTGTTGACGTCGGAAAGCGTACGAACAACCTCGTCATGTCGCGAAGCCTCCTTGCGATCAAACTCGGTGATCTGATCCGCAAGATGATTGGTTGCAGTCTTAAGCTGTGAAAGTGCCGGCTCCATGCGCTCAATACCTTGATTGGCGACATCAGCATTGCGCGCAGCGAGTGCAGCCTGGTCGCGGGTAGCTTCAATCGCGTTGCGGATATTACGCAATGACTCGTCGATCTTAGCATCGATGATATCACGCTTGCCCTCAGCGACCTTAGCGGCACGCTCGTTAGCCGCAACAACCTCACTGCAGGCACTAGCCGTGGCATTAATTGCTGCAACCTTGGCATCCTCAACCGCCTTCAAGATGAGAGCGTTACTCTCGGAGCGATCAACTGCCTTGCGCAACTCTGCCAGCTGCTCCAAGGTCTGGGCCGATGTGGTATGTGTAACGGCCTTGGCAGCCGCAATTTCCTGAGCAATTGGCTCCACAATGTTGTGCTTCAATCCCACCTGGAGTTCACCGACCTTGCGCTCCACAGTTTCGTTTACAGTAGAAACTGCACTCTTCACGGAGTCAATAAGTTGTGTGCTGTACACAAGTCGCTCAATAGATTCCGGAATCGTTTCGACTGCAGCCTTGACCGAGGCAGTCTCACGCTGCGTCACGCCGAGGCAGCTACGCACCTCGTTCGTAAAGGCCTCAAACTCTTCGAAGAATACTTTGCGCAGCTCCATACGAAGCCAAACCGGACTGTCATGTTCGACCGGATAAACACCCAAGTCCATTTCCAGACTGTGAATTAGTTCCAGCTGAGCAAGTCGGGCTTCTGGATCGCTCTCTGCAGCAAGCAGGTCGAGAGCGGAATTAGCCTCACCGACACCCTTACCAGTTTGTGCCTTTCGGATGGCTGACAGCGTCGCAGCGGCACGATACTTGCGCGCATGTTGGAGAACATTTTCAGGGATGGTCTCGAGAAGTTTTTGTAAAGCGTCCAGCTTGTTTTCCAAAGGAGTATGCGTGCGCAACTCGGCGAGCTGGACCTCGGCCTCCTTAAGAGCATTGCGCATGTCTTGAAGTTGGTCCTCCAGGAGCTTGTTCTGGGCCTTCCATTGATCTCGTTTGAGCACCACTGCATCGTGGCGCTTCTCGGTGTCTTGGATGCGTGTGGCAAGCGCGTTCAGTTCGGTCTGGTGCTTGTGGATTCGTTCAAGGAGGCGCGCCTCAGTTTCTGCAGCCTTAGCGGCACCAGCCTCAAGCTCGCGGACCTTGGCCATGAGCGATGTCTGATCCACCAACTGATTTTCGTACATCTGCACTCGGCTCTGTAGCTGTCGAACAGTTGAACTGTTGTGAGCTGACTTGAGTTCCGCCTCCTGCGCCAAATCGCGCATCTGAGCAGTCAACTTGGCATTCTCCGCCTTGAGGCGCTCCAGCTCTTCACGTAGCTCGCGATTACCAAGGATCTTTTGAGCCAGTGTCTCATTGTCCCTCTGAAGGATATCACACTTGGACTTTAGCTCAACGAGTTGAGAGTTTTGCGCAGACAACGCCACCTTAGCCTCGGCGAGTTGCGCCTGGGCAACAGTGAGTTCCTCAGACTTGAGCTTGAGCTGAGCACGCAAAGAACTCACGTCCTGCTGCAGTGAAGCCATTTCATTTCTTCCGTTAACGTCCTTGGCAGTGAGCTCGGAGAGCTGAGCATTGAGTGCGCGAATCTCAGCGTCGCGCTGCTCGATCCGGACGTTTAGTTCAGCAATATTGCCCTGAAGCTCTTTTATCAGAGCCTGAGCCTTTTCCTTGTTCTGGACCGCAGTTTGGAGCGCGGCCTGTTGGACCCTGACATGCTCCGCGTTGATCTTGAGGTGGTCGTCCTTTGACTTGAGCTCTGCCTGTAACTCGTGGATTTTACGACGATACGTGTCCAATGTTGCAGAATCGAGGTTCACCTGTTCTGCATTGTTTGACGGTGCAGGGTTGCCATTGGTTGAACTGTAATACAATGTCTGGCGATGCACATATCCTGGGAGGTTGTAGCTTCCACCAGTGCCAGCAGCACTACCACCAGCGCCAGAAATTGGTACGTTTGGTCGATTCAGCGTAGAGACAGAGGTGCCAAATGCGGAGGTGGAAGATCCACCAGCAGTGCTGGCACCAAGTCCCACGCGATCCCTCGGTACCGCCATCGAACCCTGAATGTGAGTGAGGAAGAAAGCCAGCACAATGAGCCAGGGTCGGAGCCAGAATAGAAACGGATGAGTGCTGATACACTTCCAAGGAATATCCGCAGCCCCTAGCCATTCAGCAAGCTTATCTCGGAAGTCTAAGGCGAAATCACACACGAGAGTGGCAATGAAGGTTGTAAGAGGCGTGGGGCGCTCGCACGCGTAGTTGAAGTGAGCTGCGAGTGACTGATGAGTTGGAAAAACGTGAAAATTTGGGTATTACCGAGGGTTTGATATAAATGTAAAAGTAGATTTTGATAGAATATTACAATTATTTTTCTTCAACACAATCTATTCGTGTCAAACTAACACTTCAATGTCCCATTTTCCGCGTAGAAACTCTGTAAAATAACCGTTGTTGCCCACTTTTTTCCGTTTCCCCATTTCAAATTTTAAAAACAGAGCGAAGTAACAAGGCCCAAACCAAATCAAGGCACGGACACTTAGCCCAGAGCCACAAGCGACGAGACTGAAACATCACCTAGTTGCACACTTGCTAGCGGCCTGGATAGGCGTATCGGCGGTGGCCAGTAATTGAGAAAATTCGATTGTGTGATAGATAATCACGTGAAATTCATATATTCTTAGGTTAACTCCGTGAAACACTACCGGATAACCAGACCGAACGCTGGATATACATTCGCACAGGATCTGCCACGAGCACAAACTGTGCCATTTAAGAAACGTGGCTATGATCCCAAGTGTTCAACACGCGCTTACAGCGCAGGAACCTACGAAAAAGACCTTTGTTATCCGAGATGTTTACTATACTGAACCCTTCAGCTGGACCAAGACCAAACGAGAGTGGGACCACTTGGGCCGTCGCTTTGACAGTGTCATGCAGCCCCAGCCCATGGTCGACATTTATATGCCAGGCTGGGGTGAGTCGTATGGGGAGATGGCAGCCAGTGCCTGTTCCTGCTCGCCCACGAGCTCCGAGAATGCCGCTGCGAACGCCGGGAATGTAACCAACGATCGAGGCCAGCATATTAACTGGACAAAACCGCGTAAGGTCAGGAAAGTCCCAGTTATTGTCGTTGTGCACGGCGGAGGATGGCATCGTGGCGGCCGTAACGTAGAGTGGCGTGGAGCTCCGCCCATCAGTCGTGCCCTAGCACCGCATGGTTTCATCACAGTTGCTGTCTCGTACCGACTGTCTTCCCCATTGGCGATTTCCCTCCTCATGCGATGCGCGCTCGTTGCGCTGGTTCTGGCGGGTATTGTGAAAGCGATCACATTTGCTTTCGCACCCAAGCTTGCTTTTTGGAAGATCTATGTTACTATTCTCGGAGCTTTGGTCGTCTTTACAGCTGGATTCAAGTCGCGGCCAAGCCAAACCCCTGCTAAGCATCCTGACCATGTGAATGATGTTGCCAAGGCAATTACATGGGTTCGCCACAACATCAGCCGCGTCTTTCCTCGCCCACTGGAGTCCCTCCCTACCGTAGAAGTCGGTCCCGAGGTACCCCCAGTCGATGTTGAGCAAGGAGAAGAACCTGAAATCCTAGTCGCTGACCCAGACCAGATCTACCTAGTAGGCCACTCCGCAGGTGGACATTTGGTTGCACTGGTCTCAATTGATCCAACGTATTTGAACGCTGCCGATGAGGCGTATCGCAAGGAGTTTCCAGACTACGTCTATAAGGGACAAGAAGAGAAGCATTCACCAGCCCCTGAGCCTGTCGCTGCGAACGCTGTGCAGATCGAGGACCGACAATCTCCTGAAGATTCACAATTGGCCTCGCTGCCGAAGCCAACAGTCAGCCCCCAGCACGCAGATGCCCCAAGCGAAACAGATGTTCTTTCATCAGGCCTAACTCTGGACTCGGCAGAGCACTGCTCCCCAGCCAACAACAACGATCGCCTTGCACACTTCAGTACGCCATTGAGTCCGCTCAGTCCAGGTACAGACGAAGCTAGCTCTACTGTCGTCCGAGCGGTTCAACACGTTTTGGACGAGGTCGACTACCACCAACAAGAGGAGGCTAGACTTCTTTCTGAGGAGAAGGAGCAAGTTGCAGAAATCAGCCCCGCCACCGATGAATCAAGTGCATCAGGTGCCTCGGCAGCCGCGACAGCTATCTCTGGCGCTAAGAAGTCCCTATTACCATTCCCCATCCGAGGTGTTATCCCAATCAGTGGTATTTATGACCTGCTACGACCGCTACGCCAATCGGTTTATCATCCTATGAATTTCTTCTTCCACATTTTCTACACCTACAGCGCATTCGGCTACTCTGACAAGACCAAAATGGGCGCGAGTCCCTTGCACAAATTGCGTGAGTATTTCCCTGATACTGTGGGAGATGCTCTACCACCTTTCACCGTGTTGAATGCAATCTCTGACTTTGGTCTCGAGCTGGGTGGGCAAGTATTTGTTGACGAGCTCCGAAAGAAAGGAGCGAAAGCTAGCTATGCGGTGATTGACAACACGAATCACGCCAGTATTGTCTCACGCTTCACTACATATGATGCCTATCGAGTTGTGCTTTCGTCTCTTGACGGCCGTGTGGTTATTCGCGAGCAGGCAGAGTCCGAAGTTGTCACCACGACCTCTACGACAACTACCGAGGATGAAGCAGCCGGAACTATGACTACCACCACCACAAGGACCACAACGACAACAACAACAACGACGACTTCAGTGACAACTCAGCAGGAGTAGTGTGTAGGCGATTGTGACGATCGCCCATTTTGAAAAGAACACATTCAATGCTGTCGAAACCCTAAGTCAGTTGAACACGCTGTGGATTAAAGCATATCATGTGTTGTGCCAAGCCATACTCTCATTGTTGCAACTAATATACGACCTTGATTCTAATTGTATTGATGCGAGGTTACTTCTTGCCTGCGCTGTGCTTGAACAGGATAACATCTCCATCCTGGACAGCGTAGGTCTTACCTTGGGTCTTGAGCTTACCAGCCTTCTTTACCTCCTGCTCACTACCATGCGCCCGGAGATCGTTGAATGCCATGACCTCAGCACATACAAAGTTCTTTTCAATATCAGAGTGGATCAAGCCTGCGGCTTGAGGAGCAGTGGAGCCCGCCAAAAGACTCCAAGCTCTCACCTCCTGTTCACCTGCAGTAAAGTAGTGAATCAAGCCAAGGGCCTTGTAGCCAGAGGTGATGATGGCTGGAAGCATGGTATACTCTCGCATAGCCTTGCGTAGCGCCGCGTTCAGGAGATCACTCCAGTTGTCTAAAGAACCGCCGTTGCCTTCACCATTATCAATGTGAACGAGTGCCCGCGCGATTCGCTTCTCCTCTTCGTTGACAATTGGATCGATGCACTCAATTGAGTTGGGCTTAATGCCTGTATCCGGGGCAACCATGTGACCTGGAACATCGGCCAGTGCGTCCTGAATGTACGACATTTTATCCTCGGGCTCCACAAGCTGCAAGTCAGACTCCCAGTCTCCAGAGAAAAGTATTGATGTTGCACCTGGAGAACGTTTGGCAATCCAGGAGCGAACACGCTCCAGCTCAGGTGAACTTGCACGCAAAAAGTCATCTGCGCTAGTGTTAAGGAGATATACAACTGGCTTGGCAGTGAGCAGACCAAGTTCGTTCAATGCTTCGACGTCCGCATCTTCCCAAACCCCTTCACGAATGTCCAATCCCTTTTGCATAAATACATAAGCCTTCTCGAAGGACTCGAGCTGTTTCTTCTTGAGTGCATCACCGGATCGCGTTGCAACTTTTGCCTGCTTGTCGAGGCGAGCCTTCACCTTCTGCATGTCTTTGTACAGCAACTCCTGCGAAATAATCTCCATATCGCGGACTGGGTCGATGCTATTCTCGACGTGCTCGATTCTACGACCTGTGGCAGGATCAGGGAAAAGCCGCACCAGATGGAAGATCGCATCTACAGCAGAGATATGGGAGAGGAACTCATTACCGAGACCCTTGTTTTCTGACGCTCCCTTGACGAGGCCCGCAATGTCAGTCACGTAAAGCAGGGCTGGAACAATACTGTTTGGTTTCATGCGTTCTACAATCCAGTTCATGCGAAGGTCTGGGACCTCGACAACAGAGTGGTTAGGATCGATAGTACAGAAAGGCTAAATGGGTTTGGTACAGAGCAAGAGGTGATGTCAGGACAGGTAAGTCGGTTTGAACCTGAGGTGAAGTTGATCAGGCAGTCTAAACCTCGAAGCGTTCGCGGCTCTACGTACCAGATTCTCGGCGGGGACATTCTGCATGCAAAGGCAGTTGAAGAGGGTTGATTTGCCGATGTTGGGCATGCCTGTGATGTAACACCAGATGTGTGCGGGGAGGAGCGGAGACAAAGATTAGAGGCTCGGAATTTCAGGGAGACGTCCTAACGCATCGGTTTGAAGGGTAAAGCGAGGTCAGTTCGTCAGGTGTCGTGTATAAATCACAGTCGCGTGTCGATTCAAGTGGACTTACCAACAATGCCAATCTTGACGTTGTTCGAGGGTCGGCCAAACCGTTTCTTTGTGGGTGCGGATGCGGAACTCATCCAGCGAGCGATCGGATTTTGGGTGAAATCGGGGATCGCGCGTGAGGCGCGACGAAATTGAGCACGTAGTCCGGCGAACATTGTGCTAGGCTATACAAATCTGAAAAGATTTAAACCTTATCAGCCCTGCTATCAAGCGTTCTCGCCTAGTAGCAAATATGGGAAAACAGCACTTGGAGCTTTATTTCTTACTTGTGTAACTTGGCTGCGTGGTCGTGTCGGCACTACGTAAACAGATTGATCGACATAGCGCATGAGTATGGACCGTGCAACTGATGTTGCATCCCCTGCAACCAAGCAGATCCCAGATATCCCACTGTTTGTGAATCCCCCTCAGTACCTCGAGAATCCGGACGACCCTGACTTCCCACAACTGCCGGACGCCGCCCGATTGGCCTACTCTCAGGTACGCTATACCTTTCGATCGCAGACATTTGCGTTGGTGGGGTCTCACAATGCCGCAGACAGCGACCAAGCCACTGCAGAAAAGATTCGGAGACAGCTCGAGCTGAACAGGCAGGCTCGAGAGCGAATGCGTCCGCGGGGGCACACAGGTGAGATGGGCTCTAAAAGTGGTTGTGGTGATGTATCCAACACAAGCAGCACGGCAACCACGTCGAATGAGGCAGCAGATGACGAAAAGGGATGAAGCATGAGTCCCAGAAACCACCTCAATCTATGGATTCTGTCGCTGTTGCTGTTGCTGTTGCTGCTGGCGTCGCTGTTGCTTCTTACCAATAGCGGCTACTATACTCGAGAGATCGTCAGGACTCGGTATCGGTGAGCTTTGACCACAGCTCGTAGACTCAGACGAAGATGGAGCCGTTTGCCCTGCTCCCGCGCCCCCGGACCCTGACGAGTCTGATTTGGTCGTGTTGCTGGGTCGGACAAGCGACTGATGCACGATGGATGCGGTTGGTATCGATTTGTGTAGCACCACTGTTCCAGCAACAAGGCGGTTAGCAATACGGGAGCCGAATTGCATTGCTCGTTTTACAAGTCGTCCAGCGTCGGCTAGACCGAGTGCTTGTGCCACAGTACGAAGCAATCGCTTATCTCCGACACCCGGCGGAAGTAAATAGTTGGCCAGCCTCTCGAGCGAAAGCGTATGACCTGATGAGCTTAGCAAGGACAATTCAGCTCCTCCAGCAGGCAAGGCCTCTTTGGAAGAATGAGAAACACCTTCAGCATTTTCGAGCAACTGAGTCACAAGACGAGTTGATGCATCCAATTGACCTTGTAATTCGACACAGGACTTGACAAGAAGCTCGAGTAGTCGAGAATCTTGGGTGGGCTCTGTGAAAGGTGTGAACGCCTGGGAGTAATGAGTCTCCATAAATGGCAAAGCCGACTGGTCCACCAGCTGCTCTGCATCTTCGGGTGGCTCATCATCGCCCTCGCCTGCGTCATTTCCATCACCACCTTCCGCTGCATCCGCTTGAGTAATCGTTGAGGTCGTACTTAGAGCCGCACCATTCGTTGAATTGGGCTCCACTTCGCGACCAAAGGCCCAAAGGAAACTCATCAAATCTTCATCAAGAAAGGGATGACGCGCCTCCTTTCCCCAATGTGAGAGAATTCGATCGTCGCGACCAAGATTTCGTGTCCAAAGCAAACGCACGTCTCGGTCGATGGATCGGCGCACCCTTCGATTGCCTTCCTCAATCAGCTCTGCAGGAGGATCTGGTAAGGGTGGTAGCGATGCCAAAATCTTGCCTCGCTGCGGCATCAACATTTTCTTAGGTCGATTCGTCCTGTCAACCACGTATTCTTCACCACGCTCCGCTGCTCGCTGCATGGCTTCCTTTTCAGCTGCCAGCCGAGCTCGGTTATTCTGAATATAGGCCTCCTTTTCAGCCAACCACTGCTTTTCGAACTCCTCTACCTGACGTTCTCGATACTCGCGCTCCCACGCCAGGATGGCGCTTCTCCAAGCTGTGCGATGACGGCCGTATCCGCCAAGCTGCTCGTCTGCTCCGCTGCCTAGCAGAAGCACGGGCGCCTTGCTATGGAAAGGCGCGGGAGGAGACCGCTCCACAGGCGTCTTGCTCTCTCCCTTCTCCCCTTCATCCATGGTATGTGTTGCCGAGCTATCTCCCGTCGTCGGTTCCGAGCCAGGGAAATGACTCGATACGTGCGGGCTCGGAGACGAGGAAGCTGAAGATGCAAACCTGACTGCAGGCTCAGTGTGAGATGGTTTGGGATCTCGCCTACCCTTCTTCTTCCTCGCTCCTTCTGTCCCACCCTGTTCATTCCTCCCTGCGTCACTATCTGCATCTGGTTTCACTGGCTCCCCTACAACTCCAATACCTCGAGAGGCAAAATACAGTACAGCACCGATGTTTAGATCCATCACCGTGTTGCGGGGTCGAGCTAGAGCTTCGATAATCGGACGATGTTCTTCGAGGTCATTTAATGTGATGTTGACGCGAACAAACCTCCACTTGCGTGTGGGCGCAAGACGTTGTAGCTCCTTGAGGGAGTGAAGCGCAGCTTGTCGGTCAGGTGAGGATTCAGCTTCCCACGCCTCCTTCACTCCTTGGAATGTGACGTTTATAAGATCAATTGGTTCGTTCGCCTCTTCAGGGGTGTTGGCTGTCGCTAGAAGATGAACATGGGCTAGAAGTGCTATCACCGTGCAGTCAACACCGCCGCTAAAGAGTACAGCAACTCGCGCTTCGTTTGGGCTAGGGGATCGTGCGATTAGTTTGACTCGACGCTCCACCGCACGAGATAGCAGCGCCAGGAAGTGGAACTCGGGTCGGAGCAAGTTGATTGTGCCGGGCGTCGGCGAAGCAAGAGTCATAAGTGCGTTCTCAAGCACAGTACTAGATTTTGGTCCTGAAACTGCAGCATCAGCAACGGGAAGGCGACGAAGTTTGGCTGGCTCCGGCAGGCGTGGCCCCCCGAAGTCGGAGCATGTAGAAGTGGATGCTTTTGGCCAGGCTTGGAAGTCTAGAACTGCCTGTAATGTCGCCTCTGGATCGCTACACACGCCGCTACTTGTGCTGCCCTCACGATCGATTGTGATTGAAAATACGCCAACGCAAGGGAGCTCGGCCCAGCTGTGTTTCTCTTCGTCATGATGCCAAACATTTGCAGAAACTGACGAGATGCACATAGAATTCGCTACAGAAGCTGATCCCGTTGAATCTGCAACTTGATCTAACAGGCTAATCAAAAGACTCCGTCGGCCAAGCTTGTCTCGACCAAAGAACAAGGTCTTGGACGCTGCATGGTAGAAGGCGAACGCGAAGGGCCCATGGATCTTGGAGAGAACCTGTGTCATAATCGCCCTGGATATATGAGGAACACTACCTCCACTTGTCTTAAACTCCGTGTCTGCCGCCTCTCGCAACATTCTCCACACCATTGTTGTATCGCACTCGTCTTGCTTGAGCTCCGCAAATAGAGGACCTCCAAAGACCTCACCGTTGAACAGCAGGGCATCGCAGTTATCGGCATCCGTCGAGTTCAGCTCAGGTTGTGGGGTAGGACGATCTGTTGCTCCGCGCAGATGCAGCACGGCTCCGCCTAGCCATATGCTTGGTCCTCCCTCTGCTCTCGACTTCAACTCGACGACTTTCTGGACGTCTGGGCCTCGGGCCGATACCCACTTCATAAGTACATCCATCGACTCAGACGGCGCAAAAAGTTTCTTCTCAGTTACATCTGACTGCACAACGACCTGTTCCGCACCAGCCGCTATGGGCCCCACTAGGTCGACCGCGTCATATCTCATGGTCCGTACTGCGTGTTGCAGGGTGGTATGCGCGGCGGGAGTGAGCTTCAACGGCCCTGAGAACAAGGCGCAGATACCGCACATATTGGTATTAAGTGAATCTGTGAGGCCTCCAGTGTGCGCTGAGCCCCCACTCGCGAGATCTAGCCACTCGGCAAATATGGTCGTTCGAAAATTTCTCCAATGTCCAGGTGGATGTATGTCTCACAGGGAGTCAGTGCCATGGTATGATAGTGTGATGATTATGTGTATTATGTGTGCCCCAACCCATATACAAGTGTGAATTAGTCGTGTCAAATCCCAACCCCTGCGGTATCTACACTTTCTCAATTCAACTGAGAAGAAACCGTTACCCACCTCCAAGCATGACCTGTTTCGCGAGAGAGGCTGTGCGTTGTTACCAGGATGCCGGCGCATGCACTACGAGATCTGCGACTCCTTTATGTTGCACTATGTCTTAGGCCGCAACGCTGTCATTCGATCTTGAATTGAGGCCCAAGCTGCTCCCAAGAGTTGACCGTTTTGTCACCGAATGTGGACACTGTGGGCTACAACGATCAAGGATTGAACATGTACTCATTGGTATGGCATCACACCTTGATCCCTATAGAGCGTGGTACGCGTCCCAAGGGTACCGGCCGTGAGCTTCTAAGCGATCGAAGCGCAGCCAGTAAGGCCAGAAACGGACTCACTTACGAGCGGGTTCCCCCAAGCCACGCCCCTCTTATCACACAAAGAGCCGGGATATCTGAGACAACCTATAGTGTATTGATTGGTGAAGCAAACGATTTGTCCACGACTCTTTGCCCGTGAAAGAGGTATTGACTCGAATCCCCATGCAAGTCTCATCAGTTCTACGACCCATCGGGTCAAGCACGGTCGAAAAGCCTCGACATGTTACTGAGGCAGCGACTGGTTTCATGCGAACGGCTACAATAGTCGATGATTCCATCCCATTTGTAGTATCAACTCGGGAAATTGTCTTTCGCCACTATGAAATCGACAAAGTGTACTCACAAGGTATAACAATTTGCAACACGTCGAGTCAGCGCCAGAGCGTCACGATTATACCACCAAAGGCAACGAACTTTGAGGTAATCCTTGATTCTGGCGCGGCGCTCCTCCCTTCAGCATCGTCAGCGCTCTCTCTTGCGTCGTCGTCAGTGCTTGGCGATCTCGCATCTACGACACAACGTAAGTTGCGGCCCACGCCGCTTTCGGCGAGGACGGCCTCTGATTCCATCTCAGGAAGCAGCTTTGAAGCCACGTCGGAGCCATCTGAAGTATATCGTTTGCCCTCGTTTGGGAGATCATTTGTGCTCGCCCCCGGACTGACACTCAAGCTAAGAGTGCGATTTACCCAAAGCTCACGAGATGTAAACGCCACTGCTCAGGCAATTGCACATCAGAGCCCTGACTTTGTCCCAGACTTGGCGCCGATCTACGACAACATCCAGATTCTTTGGTCATCAAACGCCTCTGCAAATGCAAAGACTACATTTGGTGGGTCGTCAACGCTTCAACTGTCAACAACAGCCGCCAAATCTTCGTATCCCGCAGGTAAGTCGAGTACACCCCCCACAGTAGCGTCCAATGTCGTGTCGGAGAGATCAATGTCCATCCAGGTTGTCGCACTGCCAGCTAGTTGTGATGTCCAGTTTGATCTTGATCAAACGGTGGCAAGGAATTCACCTGAAGACAAGTCTGCTTACGCAGTTGTGTCGTTGGGTGCATGCACTCCCGGAAGCCGAGTCACAAGAACTATTCGACTTGTGAACAAGGGAAGTCTTCCGGCTCGATGGCAAATTGTACCAGAAATCGATAGTCACTCCGGGTCTAAGGCTGAGGTCAAGACTGGTCACCCCGCAGCGTCGGTTGAGAAGAGCAGAACCGGGGGATCATCAGACACGACGGAACAGGGAATTACGAAAAACTGGACGATTTATCCATTGAGCGGGGTTCTCGCTGCGTGCGGAAACACGTTCACAATTCCTGCTGGGACCTCTCTATTAGGTAATGTAGGGTTTGGTTCTGAGGGCGCCGTTGGTGGGCTAGTTTGCACAGACTCTACAATTGTTACGGTTCAGTTTGCTCCAGGTTTGGATGAATCCTCCGGAGCCCAGAGGATCACTCTACGGCTTATTCAGACTGATGATGAGACTGAGGTCCGGGGCGGGCCCTCGGCCTCGGTATCCTTGCTGGAGCGTCGCCTTCGTGAGATGGGTTCAGCTGCGAGCGGAGTGCCGCCCCTGCCCAAGGGAACACCCACGCCTGCTGCAGCTCGTTCAGCTTTGATGAAAATTGCTGACCGCTACCTCACCCTCACCAGTGAAGTTGCGACACATAAGTTCAAATTGACCCTCTGTGATGCCGCAGCGCTCGAAGCTCAAGCCTGGATGGCAAAAATTCAAGGGAGTGATGCTGGCAGCAAGCTTCGGACAGAAGCACTTGCGGGGGTCGCTGAACTGCTACCGCTGTCATTAGTTGAGTTCCCCAAATCCTTCGTTGGTACGGAAAGGACCTTCCCCATTGTCCTCTTTAACACAGCATCTGTACCTGCATCTTTCACCTTGAGCCTTGGGTCAGTTGAGGCTGTCTGGAGATCCATTGCTCCGACTCCAGCAGCTGCCGATGAATCAAGTAATTCGTCACCGAGGTCAAAGACTCAAGCTGTCTCTGTGACTAACGCCTTGCAATGCATTAGGATCATTCCTCCAGAAGGTAGAATTGGTGCCTTCGACTCGATCAGGGTTGATGTTGTATTTGCTCCACGAAGTGCTGAGCAGATGCTCGGTGAGCGATTGAAATCTTTCAGATCGATGGATGTCGCAAGTGAGTACATGGAAATTAAAGCGAACTTCGTGGTATGCGCGCGCGAATCGGGTCATCGCACCAGCGTACCCCTCCATGCAGTTTCGGTCGAGCCTAGTCTTCGTCTCTCCCCCAGTCGCATCAATTTCGGAGCATGTGCCTTAGGGGAGCGCAGAGATGTTGTCGCTACACTGACAAACCCGAATCCGTTCCTCCCGATACCCTTCGAGTTTACGAAGGTTGCGCACTATCGCGTAGAACCCAGCTTTGGTGTTGTGCCGCCAGGGGAATCACAGGCAGTCCTGTTTTCTTTCATTCCTCGAACACTTGGTGCACCGGGGCCGGTTGCTGACGCTCCAGCTGAGGTGACGTTAAGCTTGGCAAATGGTCTCCACATGATGCCAGTCCTTTTGACCGGATATTGCCACAGTGAAAAGGTCCAGAATGCCATTACCAATGAGATGGGTGAGTTGCTTGGGGCAGACCCTGAGCAAATTCAATCCCTTCCTGTGGACACATTGAGCAATCTGAGCCCACTCTGTGACGGTGCCTTTGTCCCCCAGCCTAGAGCAACCTCGATCTCTCCGAGAGCTTTTTCTGCGTCCGCTAATAACTTCACGCCCTCACAGCTTGGATTCCCTACAGCACCTGATGGTACAATTGAGTTTCCTCCACACATTGTGCAAGGACCTTTACTTCCACAATATCGTGGAACAGCGGAAAATGGCCAAGAAGTGGCGCTCAACCGATCGGGATTGCTCGAGATGTCTCGCAATGGAGTAGAGGAACAACGATCTGACGCACTAGGAACTACTTTGGCATGGGTCCCTGGAATCAATGGACCAAACGATGAAGCGTCGTTAGCACTGACAAGAGATGCAAGAGGTCGCCTGACTGCGGGTAAACCGATAGGCAAGCGACGGTCCCCCAACAAGCTTCGCGGCTTACGCCACCCGACTGAATCAACTATTGAGGACGCTAGTCTAGACGACAACTCGGATTTAGACATTGAAACCCCGCGCGGTGTGAGCTCACGAGGCCGAACTCCTGGTGGTGATGGACAATACGATCCATACGATTCGACCGGCACGATTGAATTTGCAGAAGGATTGTCTGAGTCAAAGCCCTATCGCGCAAGGCGAGCGGGTACAGCAGCTGACCTCGAAGCACACGCGCGTAATGACCGACGCAAAGGCTCAGACTACTCAGATCTGGGCTCAGCGCTGCGCAGTGTACACCATAGTCGTGATCATCATTCCTCCTCATTAGATGGCGCGATCGTACTTGCAGACGACCGGGCCCTGTTATCAACACCAGGACTCAAGAATATTCCCCCGGCATTATTGCGTGACGCTCCAACGCAAGTGTTGCGCACGATGAACACACAGTCTGAATCCGTACAGCCAAGGCAATCAGCTCACAAGCATACCACGCAGATCCGCCTTTTGCCCACTTCGCCAGCTGAACGCAAGGATTGCGAAAGCCCTCTTACTGCGGACGCAATGCAAATACTGGCAGAGACTTTCGCTACGAACCCACTTCGAGTAGATTTTGGAACTACATGCGTTGGAGCCGTCGTCAATCACGACCTCATTATTCGTAATCCACTGGAGACCCACATCTGGGTCCAACTTCTGTTCAATGGAGATGTCAGCGAACGGAATGAGTCGAATGACAAGGCTGGAAGCGTAAACCGAGCGGGTAGAGTTGGATCTGTCTTCGGAGCGGACTTCGTCACCAATCCCTTTGCAGCAACTCCTGCTGCAAGTCAGCAGCAACAGGCTGGAGCGACTTCGCCTGCGGGAGCAACGATGCAATTCCCCGAATTGGCGGGATCATACCCTCCACACCAATTAATCCAGCCTGGAGGAGCTGCACGGTTTGAGCTACGCTTCCGCGCGACTCACCCACAGGCGTACAGCCGCATCCTACGCTTTAGCGTAAATGGCAAGCACTCGTATCCAATTCAATTGTCCGCACAAGTCGTGCCCATGTCGCTCGAAGTTGCCCCGTATGGTAGTACCAAACTCGCAAAGACCCCACCCAGCGCTGAAGAGCTCGCGCTCCCCAATTCATCTGTCACAGCAAATCTTGATGTTGTAGCAAACTTGGATTTCGCATTCTCGCCAGAGTCAACAGATTTTAGTGTCACCGAACAACTTGTTCTTCGCAATCCTCACCCATTACCGGTGACATTCCAATGGTCTCTTCCTCAATCAAAGGCTCAACTACTACCAACAGGCGACTCCAACATGAGCAAGGCCTTAGCGCTAGCGATCGCAACAGAGGGTATCTTCAATGTGACACCTTCCCGTGGCATAGTGCAGCCTGGAGAGAGTATTGTAGTGCAAGTGCGCTACGCTCCGCGATATTCGCATCCAGTTGTTGTTCACGACATTGTACTGCATATTGAAAACGGTCTCTCGCGTGTGCTCCGATGCAAGGCGCAGTTGGAAGAAGCGAAGATTGACATCATTACTGCAACCAGACCGTCTCACGTTAAGCATCTGAGTCCTGCCCAGGCGGCGGAACTGCAACAAATGAACCGATCAGGAACTGTTGACTTTGGTACTGTACCTGCAGGCTTGGCATCAACTCGAGCCATCACTATCAAGAACGTCGGCCAGAAGCATGCACTCGTGAAGTTGGGTCCAAGCCCACCGACTGTCGTTGTGTCTCCAGAGGTCATTCATCTTAATCCAGGCGCGACCGCTAAGGTCGAGATCACTGCAACGCCACCCGCGGATGCATCATTGACTCGGGATAGCCAATCGAGGCAAGATGGCGATTTCAAAGGCGCGAATACGCTCGAGCGTTCGGGGCAGGTCGCTTCGAGTCAAGACCTACTCCCCTTCCGTGAGCAGATCCCCGTGTTCATTCGTGGTCAATCAATTACAGCGGCATCGAATCGTCCAATGAAGTTGCAGATTGTTGCCAGTGCGGCTATTCCTCGCATCTCAGTCGTGGAACCCGAACTGAACTTCGGAGCTGTGAGTGTAAGCGGTGCTGTACCACCCGAGTTGCCCTTCACGCTGCGGAATGACTCGTCTATTCCCCTCTTACTTGCTTTTACCCTCACTGACCAGGTGTTTGCGCCATTCGACTTTGTCCCGACTTCCGAAGCCCTTGTGACTTACCAGCAACTACTCGGTCTTATGGATGCCTCCAATGCGCGGCCGCAGCAAGTTAAGAAGGACAAATCGCAGGAGAATACGGAAGAACATGCAGCAGGTAAGTCGAGCACCCTAACTAAGAACAAGGCTCTCGCCAGCAAGCAAGCTGAGCAAGACAAGGCGTCTTCTCAAGCTAGTGACTCGCTGTCGAACATGTTGAAACAGTGTGCTGTCGCACCAGTTACGTACTCGCAGTTGCCTCCGCACTTTGCGAGCATCATCGCACCGCCCGTTCCGGCTGCACTAACAAGTAGCACTGCGTCGGGCGAGCCCGGCCCTAATGTTTCGGGGAAGAGGAGTCGAAGCGCCTCAGTCACTATCCCAGGCCAGCGTTCTGGTGCACCTGGAAGCGCCAAGGGTTCGCGTCGTCAGTCGCTGACGACATTGCTCAATGCTCCACCACGTATTTGGCTAATTTACGTCGGCCCTGGTGCTTGTGTTTCGCCGGGTCGAGTCAGTTTCAACCCTACTCAGGCTGGAGTCGAGCATCACCTGCCGCTTCCGATTTATCTTCCATCTGCCCCGGTATACCCGCCTCTTCAGCGCAGCATCTACGCGATTACTGTTCCGCCCCGCTTAGTCGTCAAACCATCCACACTGGACTTCGGCACCAGCACCCTGGTAAGGCTCACTGTAACTAGCGCAAGCGAAGAAGAGAACCCGGAGAATGATGCACCCGGCATGACTGATGACGATGATCTGTCACGGAAGCGGCTGCTTGAGCAGCTAGTCACGCGCAATGTCACACTACATAACAACCACACCCAGTCACTGGCGTGGGCAATCGGAACCCCTGAGAATGCTACAAGCCTCGCAACAACGTTTGCATCGGACACATCCAACACACAAAGTCAACTGTCAGCTCCGCTGGCTCTCGCCAAAGCTGTTGCTGCAGCAGACCCACTCGCGACGACGATGTTGGCCGCTACAGGAGTCGCACCTTCGGTGGCCTTTTCCCCTCAGGCTGGTGTTATTCCACCTGGAGGCTCGGTGGACGTTGTCGTGTGCATTCTGCCTACACGTGTCGGCTCAATCGAGTTAACGGCTCCCGTTTTCATGCACACTTGTCACACAGATGAGGATGTGCACAGTGTTGTAGGCTTGCTGCCACAGAACCGCTCATTCAATGCAAGACTCACGCCCGAGACCGTGATCGCTGAAGCTGCAAGCGCCCAAGCGGTGATTGAACACATCCAGACAAGAATGCACCAAGAGCCAGCATCACCACGCACCACAACTCCTGCACACGATGCCAAAACAAGTGATGGGACTCCGGGTCCTTACACTGTCCTCAAGTTAACAGGTTACACTGAGAGGCCATGGTTAGAAACGGATGCACCTAATGGCGAAGTATCGCTTCCAGTGGTCCCTCTCGGAGTGGTCTCACGATGTACTATCGCTGTGACGGCGCATGGATTCAAGAATCTAGAGTTGAGAGCCGTCTTGCCTCCGGAAACGCGAGTGCCACTCAGAGTCTCCTTCCCTAAGGGAAAAACGTTGAGTCCGCACCGGCCGAGTGTCCCCGTCCAAATCAGTTTTGTTTCGACGGTTCCTGTTTCATTTACAACCAAGCTCGATTTAGTGGATCCAGAAGGGGACGTACCTTGTGGCATTCTCGTACATGGTTGCGCTGATAACTCTGTTCTTACGGTTCTTCCGTACCTCTTTAGGTATGGCAAGTCGCTGAAGATTGCTCAGCCCGGGCCTTCTCGTGCACTTATGCTCATGCCTGCATCGTCTGCAGTGGCGCTTCAGGCCGCCCGTCAGCGCATGCGACAGAGTTCTCTCGCAGCAGGACCTGATGCAAGCTTGCTGTCGGTCCCAGGCACCGGCCAAGCAGCTCCAGGGAGCTACGCAGCGAACCTCCCCCTGGAAATTCCAGCCGCTGACATGACTTTTGCTAACGCAGATCTTGTAGGCATTACGACTAGCAGCAACAAGCCATCCTCTTTGGTCCATTCCGCGCCCATGTATGCCTCTCCCAACTCAGACGAGTACCAACTTAGTCTTGCAGCGGTTATGTCATACTTGGATGCTGCTGGTATTTTCCCACTCTCTGCGCTGGCAAACTACTGTGCCTCGTCGTTTACAACGCTTGCAGTCAGTAACGATGAGACGCCTACAAAAACTGCAAACAAGCCGGTAGCGACTGCATATTCCGCAAGTGCACCAGTGTCCAATATGGGTAAACAGCGTGAGCGCGCGCTCACGTTCTCCACGGCCCAAGCGCTTGCATCGTTCCCCGTCGATGTTACAGCGATCCATGGCGCGCTGATTGCAGAAGATGCCGCTCTTCTTCGTGCGATCTTCAAGGCGATGTCGAAAGCTGCTGGTCTTGGGACTCAGTCTCGAGTCAAATCAGACTCCGAGCTTGTCCTTCACGTCTCTGGCGCTGCGGATAGTAACTCAACTCGCACTGTGGCAGGCCAATCAGGGCTGAGTGGCAACGATAAAGGTCTGCATACCCTTATGGGTCTTACTCTGGCCGCCTTGAATGACCCGGTGTTGAGCTCGATTGTGCCATATGGTTCTCGCAACACCAAGATCGCAGCAGGCTCACAGCGTGGATCAACCAGCGGGTCCGTCTCACCGCAATTGTCGAGCCACAGTGGATTGCCCCCTGCGCTCGCACCGTTTGAAGATGTGATTCGTGCATTCGACTCGATGAGCCAGTTCCTTGAGACGCTTCAAACAGCCGGCTTGATGATTGCAGACATCCACCCAACCGACTTGTTGACCAAATCGCAACTAACAAAGCTTCTGCGATGCCCATGTTATCAGGATCGTTTGGGAAGAGAGGCTCTCTTCTACATCCTGGATCTCGCGCATCCATTGAGTGGAAATAGCAACAGTGCATTTAGTCCAGATGATAAGTCAATGAAGAGAAATAGCCGCAAAGGCGACATCAGTGGCGAAGGTCTGTCACCTGAGGAACGAAAGATCATTGCGCGATCTCCAGAGCTCACGCGAGCTCTTGGCAATACGAGCCTGAACCTTAGGTCAGCCGTTAGTCTTCGCACGGCGATTCGAGCTTCCTTGCTCACGGCACCTTCCCCAGCACGTCTGCGCGATGCGATCCGCGCCCGTGAGCAAGCACATGAGATCCGCTCGCAAAGGGCAGTTTTGACAATTCTTCAGCAACTTGTGCGCACGTTCATCATCTCACCAATCAGCGCGAAGACATTGAGGCAGCTGCCTGGTATGGCTACCACATCGCTTTTAACGCACTTGGGGCTCGAGTCGCCCTCGGCGCCCCCTTCGACCCCACTAGGTACTGGACGACAGGGTGCGGCAGAAGGCAATGCTGCGACCGAAGCGAAGCAAGCTGCTGGAGAAAGCCTCTCAGCTCCACCAGTTGGTGATCTCGTGTCGACAACTGTAGCACTTTCTACAACCTCAGTGATCCCCCCAGCCACGCAATCCACTCTGTCGGGCACTCATGTGGGTGAGACCCTTTCCAACAGTTCGCTTCCTTCGTCGGTTTCAAACGTGTACTCAGTCGGAGAACGCGCATTGCTCGCCTGGATCACATACCACGCACGCCGAGGCGACCACCACCTTGAGGCGAGCAGCTTTATGTGCACGAACTTTGACTCCGATCTACGAGACGGTATTGTTCTCGCAGCAGTGGTTCGGTCCCACTGGCCACCGGCGTCGAATGGGTTGGCTCGTCTAAGCCGCCCAAGACCCGCTCAAACCTCGGCTGCACTCACAAATGATCCCACTCTCAACAGCCCGACTGTCAACAACGACGAGCAACTCGAATACTACATGTGTGTGGCCAACAACGCCAAGTTGTTGCATACACTCGGAGAAATGGGACTGCACTACCAAATTTCGCCCGAGCAACTAGCAGGTGCACAGTGTGCAACAACGCTTTACTTCGTTGCGTACCTCTTCCACATGCTTCCTAACTATACCCCTGCTACGACTATCCAGTTCACAAACTCAGCACTCGGTTTGGAGCAATCGCAGAATCTCGTATTGCGTAATCCTTCACGTGCCTCGATTGCATATCAAGTGCGTGTGGATGGCCAGGGTTTCAGTTGCAAGAACAAGACTATCACACTCGGACCTGGCATGTCAGCAACCCTGCCGATATATTTCCTTCCTCGTTTTGCACGACCCTCGGAAGGCAGGGTCATGCTCCTTCCTTCACGCAAGGCGCAAAGTTCGTCACCTGCAGCTCCTGCGGGAGCTGGAGCGGGACTGACAAAGCAGCTGAACCAGACCGATGAGCTCGCGCAGGAAGACGAGGTTGGCAATTCCAAGACATTCGACTCGACCCAAGCCAGTGTCACGTCCATGGTCTCAGCAGTAGGAACTGGTTTGGGTTCGCCTCTGGTCTGTGCTTTGCGCGCTGCAGCCGTGGCAGCCACACCTGTTCATCGAGTCTCGGCTTCCGCTCGATGTTATGAATGGAAGACGCTCGACATTGCCTTCGACAATCCACTCCGTGGGTATGGCAAGGATTTCGAGTTCACACTGAGTATCACGACAGAATCGGAGCCGTCGTCTGCGCTGCCTGTGCAGTCTTTGGCGGGCCTTGGCTCATCCTCTGCATCATCGTTTGCTGACCTTGTGGCACACCTACAGGCACCTGGCAGCAGTTTAGGTAACGGTCAATCGCTCCCTCTCCTCCCGCCAGCGTTTGTTCTGCACGCAGAAAGACTCTCAGTGAAGGCGGATGAACCCCAGATTAATGTCCGTGTGACGTTCTTGCCGTGGTCCGTCGGTAAACATGTGGCTACGCTGATCCTCGTGGATCGTAACGCAGGTGAAGCGCGGGTGGCCCTCACTGGTATCAGCACGCCACCTCTTCCCACGGTTCGTGCTACGTGGGCAGGTGCCACCGCCCGTGCAATAGAAGTCCGCGAAATCGAGCTTCCTGCCCGCAACTCGCAATTCGAGCAGGCACGTGCGCAGTATTTGTCCATCATTGCTTCCCGAAGCCAGCAACATTCGCAATCGAGTATCTCAGGTGCTCCACACGGCACCTACTCGTCGTTCTCGATAGGATCAACTAGCCGCATCTTATCTGGCACTCGAACTGGCTCCGCTCCTGAGCTTGCAAACTCAATTCTCCTCCCAGAGCTTGTCCCACGTCAGACCCACTTCGCGATTATTCCGATCACAGCTCCTACGGACTCGATGAGCAGTGGAACTCCATACACCCCAGCGGTGGCTCAGAACGCAGCTGTCTTCCCACCACCCTCGATTTCGCAAGGTGCCGCGATGCAAGCAATCACAGCTGTAGCAACCTCCGAGATCATAGTTCCTCCTACACTAACGGTTTCATTCGATGCGGCTGGTAATGAAGGCAAGCGAGCAGACGGTGCGTCCTCGAACAACTCGGAGTGGTCGCCAAACGACCTTCCTGTCGTGCCATCAAGAAAGCTGTATCCCAATGCGCAGCCTAAGGATCGAGCTGTCGACCAAGGTGGCGCTGACGACGGTCGATCTCCTGATGCCAACCGCCAGGAGCTTGCGACCGCGGTGAACCTGCTCGCCTCACCCCATGCCCCGAATCGCTTGAGACTTGCACTCCGGCCTCGTCAGGCAGGGGCACATACCTCAGTCGTGTTACTAGTCTCTGGCCTTGAAATCCGATCGGTACTGCTGCAGACCCTAGTTCTCGCTCAAGAGGCTGGACCCACATTGTACTTCAAACCGCCCCTGTACTCATCGGTAACACAGCACATCCCGCTTTCGAATCCGTCACAAGTTCCTGTCCGCTGGAGAGCCGTGTTGACCGGCCCTGGTGCAGCCAATAACGCGATGCGAGGTAAAGCTGGTGTGGGCAGCACCTTTGCTGGTAACCGTCCTACTGGATTCACTGGACCAATCGAGTTCTGGGTCGCTCCCAGCGGTCCTGCTGCAGGATTGTCCCAGAGCTTGGCATCCAATTCTGGAAGCGGAAATCCAGCCACACCACCCGTTCATGCTTACCCGCTAACATTCACCGCCAGCCGAGCTGACCCTGTGAGTGCTAAGCTGGAGTTGATTAATACGGTCACCAACGAGTCCATCGTCTTCAACTTGGAAGGAGCAAGCGATGATCCCGTCGCAGTGGATCATTTAGCCATCAAGTCTGTGGCCAGAAGCAAGTCAAAGTACACGCTATTGATATCCACTCCAAAGGTGTCTAACTCGAACATCGCTGCATCACAGTCACAGCAGCACTTGCATCAGGCTCCACCAACGCCGTCTGGCTGGAGCTCGTATGCACCATCCGGCAGTACGACTGTTCGTCCGCCCACCAGCGGTCCAAACGGTCGGCCAACCGCCCCGTATGCCGGAGCTTACTCCGTCGAGTGTGATATTCCTTTCATCACGCATATTAGCCAGTCAAGTGATCAGCGGGTAGTAGCAGACGGTAAAGGCACTCCGATGGCCGTAAATCTCATGATTGCACCACCAATTGCTGGTGTCTATCGAGGTACCATTTTGTTGCGACCGTTGGCCTCGCCGAAGGAGTACATCTGGTACACTGTGGAAGTCGAAGTTGCACCTCCACGAGCAGAATCATTAGTGGAGGTGTCTGCCCCACTCAGAGGTGTCGCTACAGTAGTCGTCCCAGTAACCAACCCGTTCACGAAGCCATTGCGCCTTGATGTTGCCCTTTCAGGCCCCTGCTTGGAAGGTCCTGCTTTTATTGAAGTTCCTCCATCGAAGACTGTGCAATATGAGTTCAAATTTGCTCCCAGCATCATTCCGACTCTCTCCGATTTGGCTGATGGGGAGAACCACGTAACAGATGGTGCAAGCTCTGAACACATGGTTCTCTACTCTGATCCCTCACTCGCACCTGCACCAGGATCGTTGCTCAAGACCTTAGGAGGCGCTGTCACCTTCCTCAGCCCTGAAGTAGGCGAGTTCTGGCATGAGCTTAAATTAAGCGTCACTGCGCCACGTCCACTCACACTTCCGCCATTCGGTCCCGGAGAAGCCAAGGTGCGTAAGTTCATCGTTGCCAATCCCTTGTCCTCGGCACCGGTAACGTTACATGCGGTCCTCACAGACACGCGGCACTTCAATATGGTCTCCCCACATACATTCAAGCTGCCGCCGTTGGGACAGGCTGAGGTCACAGTACAATATGTCCCCGAGCCATTGGGTGGCCAGCGCTCCGCCACATTGGTACTTTATGATCCCAAGCATCCAGAACTAGGCCCTTGGATGTTCAATTGCGAGGGCGTTGGCGTAGCCCCGCGCACGATGCCTCCAATTCAGTTGACATCGGTCATTACGGCGGCAACCGCCGATAAGAAACGCATCAGCGGCATTTGTGTCGTTCAGAATGTGCTACCGAAACCCGTATGGGTCCTCGCAGGCGTTGCTCAGAGCACTCAGCTTGGCGCATTCTATGTCATTCCAGCCTCCCAATCGCTACCAAGAGGTGCTTTGAGCCTGCATGCCCTGCTCCCCACCAACGGAGCATCGCCAGTGTCCACCCAAGTATCTGCAGCAAATGCTGCTACGCTTGGATCCTCAGCGATGACCTATTGTCAACAGCCTGTGCTACTTCCTCCAAATGGACAGGCCGCGTTCCAGGTCGCCTTCGAAAACGAGCATGATCTCGAGAACTTCTTCGCCTCCGGCAAGAGGCACGTCGAATCCCAGATCGTTGTCGCAGCATATCCACATCAGGCCCCAGTCGCGACCTCCCAGCCTCCACAACCCCCGGCAGGCACTTTGCCGCCCGCTACGAGTTTGCGCTGGATTTTCCCTGTCACAGTCGACACGGCACTGATGGCACCCATGGTCTACACTCGGGTGACCGGCGATGGCTCAGTCGTGGCCATGGCGCGTAAAGAGGGTGATCAATCGGAAGTGGCCGGCAGCAAGCATACATCGTTGGGTTCAACCAACCTTCTAGACTCAACTGATCTATCGCCCCTAACAATGAACGGGCTATCTTGGGAATCACCATGCCGAAGCGTTCTCCGAATTGAGGAGACGTTGATAGGACTAGCAAATAGTGTCAAGTCTCAATTCGCTCGAATCGCTATGGCAGGCAGCAAGCTTAGCGCGAAATTCACTCCTTCGAACAGCCCTTCGAGCACCTCCAGCGCCTCAGCATCACCAGAGCAACAGGAACAAGCTTGGTCGAATCGCGCTGCAGAACAAGCTCTTGCCGTTGACGTCGTAGTGAATGTGCTTGAAGAGGAAAAAGATGCAACCGATGTCAAGGTTCGCTTGGTTGGTCAGTTCGCCCCCGTTCGAGTCCTTCAGAGCTCCGGTACGATGACGATTTATGAGTCAAAGACAGGTAATGTACTGATCACCTTCCCAGTTCACCTCAAGGCTACAGCTCCGCACGCGGATGACTCCATCAATCTCCGTGCCGCACCAGGCCACCGTGCAGTTGCGAAGTTTGAACTTGTACATCCTATCGCAGTCCTCCAAGGTGTTCCCATTACAGAGCGTATTCCCTTCCGTTGCCGAATTGTTCGTACCACGACCCCGGCTGCGGCGGCCTTGTTCGACGCGGAGCCATCGGAGGGATACTTTGTTGTGAACTCCATGGAGAGTCATGACGGTGCTTCCCCTCGAACCGTGAAGCCCGTTGCCGATGTTAGTGTCGTCTACTCTCCGATGTCCTACAGCCCCAAGCCCATGCTCGCCGAGCTAGAAGTATCATCGCCGTACTTCACATGGAGATACCGCCTTGTGGGTGACCGTCCAAAGTATAAGCCACCCCCGTCGGCCTCGTCCTCGGTGGGGGCTCACTAAGTCAACTGTAGTTTCACTAGCGCAATTCCCAACAACCTTCAGCTTTTTCGCCTAATTTCCAGTTCGAAATAGATCGTCCAATGACTTAAATTAGCATATTCGCTATGTACGATGTATACAAGCATAATACAGAAGCAATCCATATCTAGTGCAACTCTTGTTCACTGACTCCCAAGTGCATCTTCATGCAGCATGCCCACTCTTGCCCTCGGAATATCACCACGAGACTGAGTTTGGCGCCATTCAAAAATCTATACTTCTCGATAGGCCGAAAAGCGGTATCGCGACAAGTGACTTGCGTGAAAAACTGGCTCTTCGAGTGTGATATCGTGCACATATACTAACCTAGTCGTTTTCAAACCATTACACTCAACTCAAGGCGCGCTATTTTCAAATAGACATGCTCGCCTACCGAGCCGACGCCGAACCGAACCAGCCTCCGCAGGAGGTTTATCGCTACAAGGTACGTTGAGTGCTATGGCATTCACATTTGTGATATATCTGTCTGCACCTCACATATTGCACCCCGGAGTGGCCTCGCAACACCGACGCTTGACACGAAAACCTCACTCCAATGTGCCCAGTCGTGCTCACACAGCCCCCTCTTTGGCACTCCTTGCTCCTTGTTTTCAACACTCCAGAGCGATACCCTGTTGTATGGACTGAGTTGGTCGAACCGAGAGGATAAGCCCTTCCGATTGGCAGTGGGCTCGTTCATCGAGGAGTACAAAAATGTGGTAGATATCGTACAGCTGAACCGCGAGACAAACGCGTTCGTGAGGACGGCTTCGTTTAACCATCCATACCCTGCGACCAAGGTGATGTTTGCCCCACCTAAGGTTGAAGGTGACCTGATCGCCACGAGTGGTGACTACCTGCGTATCTGGAAAGTCAGTGAAGACGGTACAGAGGTCAACCTGAGGGCACTATACAACAATAACAAGGCCTCACCCTACTGTGCCCCCCTGACATCCTTCGACTGGAACCTAATTGACCCCTCGATCATTGGCACATGTTCAATTGACACAACGTGTACCATCTGGAACGTGGAGACTCAGCAGTACAAGACTCAGCTGATCGCCCACGATCGAGAAGTCTACGATATTGTCTTTGCTCCGCATACTACAGATATCTTTGCCTCGACCGGTGCGGATGGCTCCGTTCGCCTTTTCGATCTGCGCTCACTCGAGCACTCGACGATCCTTTATGAGAATCCTAACGGATCCCCCTTGCTTAGGCTAGCTTGGGATCGTTACGACCACAACTACATCGCAGCGGTTGTTGCAGAGGAAAACACCGTGGTAATCCTCGACGTTCGCTCCGCAAGCGTGCCCGTCGCAACCCTATTCGGTCACTCACACCCTGTCAATGCTGTTAGTTGGTTCCCTGGTCAGGCAAGGTATTTGGCTACGGGTGGAGACGATCGACAGGCATTGGTCTGGGATCTGACCAACCTTCCACAGCCGATCAAGAACCCCTACTTGAGCTTTGAAACAGACGAAGAAGTGAATGCCCTGCAGTGGTCCACGCTTCACCCAGAGTGGGTCAGCATGGTACATGGCAAGTACCTGCAAGTCGTCCGAGTATAGATGAAGTTATATCGGATACCCTTACCCGCATTCGTTTTGATTTTTGTAAAGATCCCCAACATTACTGTTGATCATGAATCAGTGACCGTGCTGTCAAGAAGGCTACCTGCCTCCGTCACCAAAGCGAAGCATAGATTCGACAGCCGCTCTGAATAAGTCCCGCAGCGTCTCCATTTCTCTGGTGCAAGTCCTCTTGCCAGATGGGAGTGGAGACGGCTTATGTACTGTCTTCGTTGAAATTTCTACGTGTAGTAATAACAATACAACCAAGGTGTTATCAAAGCAGTTCTTATCGTGCGTACTCTTTGCGTGCTGTATACAGTTGCATATCGATTGCAGGCGTACTATGGGCATTACGAGCGAAAGCGGACGTCATCATGAGTCGAACATACCCTTGCCGTGCCGCGAACTAACGAATGCAACAGATTCTGGTACATTTTCAATTCAGGTCACACTGTCCGTTAGTAGAATCGTTCAACTTTGAGTAGCGTGCGTGTTGCTGCTGTGGGGGGGAGGGAGGGAGGGAAATATGCTTAGAACAGATCAGAATGCCCCTGCCCGCTTATCTGCTGCAGCAGTTCGATGCCGGTAATGGGTCGCTAGGCCGCACGACGCGAGGAATCCCCGCTCGAGAAGGATCCTGGCCTGGCATTTCAGTCGGAAAAAAAGCGGTCGCGTGTGAATTTTGTGGGTGTGAAGCGTGGGTGTGAGTCTGTGCAAGTGTATAGGGCTGAGTTAGATGCTTAGATTTATGCTTGAAGAATGCTCTAATGCGTTTCAATTCCTCCCGCACACCCTAGAAACACACTTTTTTAACACACAAACTACTACTACCTCGCTTCGAAACGCTTTCCACTCACTATTATCACTCGTATACACCCCCATCCACCACCAATCCGCCGCCCCACAGCCCCGCCACTCAGCTCGGTGCCGGTAGCTCCTAGCACACGAACTGTTGTTGAGGCACCTTGCTCGGGGCGGCCTCTGTCACACACTCTACAAATGAGAATAACGCACTCACTCCTGCTACTAGTGGTCGTAGCGGCGGTCATGGCACTCATGCCATCCGACACGCGCGCTCTGGCCCATAGCAGCAATGGCGAGGCAAGCACGGCCTCGATTCCCAACTTGCACGAAGACGAAGATGACTCTGGATCATCTTCACGTGTAGGACAGCTCAATCATGTTGAGCCCGTGTCGAACCTTATGGTGACACTCGGAGGGAAAGGCGACTCCGGCTTCCACGCCCAGTCCCAAGACCCAGGCCGCAGCGACAACTCGCTCCATATCTCCTTCAGTGCATATGGGGAAAGGTTTGAGTATACGCTTAGCAAGACGAAGACCCTCGCGGATGACGCTTTGATTCTAATTGCTGGTAAGGATGGCGAGCGCCGTTTGGATGCAAAGCACAACACCTATGGGCTCGACCCGCAGCAGTCACCAGACGGATCGCTGGTCACTGTCACCCTCCTTCGCGATGGTCGTATCGATGCCATCGTAATGAGGGGTGGAGAGATCTACCAAGTCCAGCCGGCGCACACTCTGCCTAATGACGCCATACCTAGCTCCAAGCGCAAACTCCTCCAAACTGTCTCGCTTGCCCGGGGCGGTGCTGGCCATGTAGTATACCGCTACTCAGACGTCCAAACTCGCGACGAAAACGGCAAGGAAGCCTTCCTGTGTGGAGCTCAAAGACCTGGCGACAGCGACAGCGCCTCTCGCCTACACTTGCACCCTGCTGGTGATGGACTCTTCCCACCAACACCCAAGATTGATCCTGCACTCGCCGCGAGGGATCCTGAGGCGCACATGCGACAGCTCCTGAGCGTTAAGCGATGGACAGACTGTATCACCGTGAATCCTACTAATGCCCGCAGGAACCTTCGAGTCGGGGTTGCGGCAGATGTTCTGTTCTACAATGACATGTCATCAGTATATGGCCTAGATGAACAGGGTATCAGTGATCGAATTGTGAGTGTATTTGCTGCGGTGTCCGCTATTTACCAGATGCAACTTAACGTAGCGCTCAAAATCGTCTCGATATACATCATGAAGGACTATGGTGTTGCGACCCGCAACGAACAATGGAACCCCGTGAATGACAACGATTGCCCACTACCTGAGCCAAAGCTAACCAAGTTTAGAGACTGGACCAATCGGCCAGAGCCTGCCGGTGTATGGCACTTGCTCACCAGCTGCTATCGGTCGGGTACGATCGGATTGGCTCATATCGCTTCGCTTGGTCTTGTGAAGTATGGAACGGGATGGTCAAGCTTAACAGTCAAGTTTGTGGTGACGGTTGCCCACGAACTTGGCCATAACTTCGGCGCCCAGCACTCCTGGGTGCATAATGTCGACGATGGAATGGGCGGCATTATGGACTATGGCACTGGCAAGCTTCCAGCCAATGACCCTGATAACCCCAACGAGTATGCGTTCCACTCGGCCAACAAAGCCGAGATGTGCAACCATCTTAATAAGGCCTTGAATGGGACACAGACAATTTACACGAGCCCTGTTACCGATACCCGCGTCAATCTCGTTAACGTTTGGAGTACTAACGGCAATTCATGTGGCGATGGCGTCGTGGATGAAGATGAAGAGTGCGATGCTGGGGGCGTAGAGAGCCCATGCTGTACCAGCCAATGCAAACTGACGCCTGGATCACAGTGTGTCACGAACGGCGAATGCTGCGAAAATTGTAGATTCAAACCCGCGAGCACGATTTGCGGAGGAGGCAGTGGTTACTGCGCTGGGGGAACTTGCCAAGTGGCAGCATGCCTCCATCAAGGATGGAAATACTGTGGAGTTCAGAATGGGTGTACGCAAATGTGTCAAACGCCCCAGTACTTTAACAATGCGTGCTTCTCCATGCTCCAAGTTCCTGATACATTCGCGACTGTCCAAACTGGTTCGGTGTGCGACAGTTCGCCTGAAAGCTACAAAGTCTGCGTTATACAAGACCCCCAGACTGAGCGCAATGCTCAGTGCAGGTCGGTAGCATGGAGCACCGGTCCGTGGAGTGATTGTATCGATGGCCAGCTCACCCGCGAAGTTGTATGCAGGGCCAGCGATGATAAGAATACGGTAGTTGCCGACGTGCACTGCTCTGGTACGAAGCCTGAGACGACAAAGGAATGTTTCGCCTGGCAGACGACGGAGTGGTCAGCATGCAGTCTGAAATGCTGGACCGACTCGCCCGCTGAAACCGGTTCTCGGGTGCGCACGGTTGCGTGCTTGTCCCATACAGGTCTGCCGACAGCTGATTCACAATGCGAAGGTAGTCGACCTGCTGATACCCAAGAATGCCAAGCCGAGAGCAAATGTGAAGCAGTGGAATATCGATGCAGGCCAGCATCCTCCACGGACGATTCAGATTACGATGACTGTTCCAAGGCCTCAACCTGGGATGCATGCGAAAGTGGTTGCGGAAAGGCAGTACAGCAGCGCACCGTGGTCTGCAGACGTGGAACATCGGTGGTTGAGCTGTCAGAATGTGTTAGCCTGGGTCCGCCCCCGCCTAGTACCCAGGAGTGTACTCGCACGGGGGGTGCTATTTGCAACACATACGAATGGCGTGCAGATGCGTGGTCGCATCCAACCTGCAATATCTGTGGTGCTCCAGATGGCAGCATAACACGAACGAAGAGGTGCGTTCGCAAGTCGGTACAAGGATTAGCAGAAACGGAAACCGATGTTAGTGATGAATCCTGTCCAACGGAAGTCCCACTGGAACTTACAGGCTCCTGTGTCAACGCTCCATGCTTAACATATGCTTACGCGTATGGCAACTTCGGTGAGTGTTCGAAAAGTTGCGGAAGTGGTGTTCGAACTCGCTCGGTGAAATGCATGGAGCACCCCACTGGCATAGAAGTTGATCTAAGCTATTGCCCCTCCACCCCGAACGTTGAGGAGCCGTGCAATACCTTCCCCTGTGATGGTGTATCCGATGATATCATTGGAACTGACATCCCATCACATGACAAAGCAAACGAAGCAGGAATGCCTGAGTCGGTAGAGCCACTTACAGATATGTTCCTGTGGGCTATTTCGCCCTGGTCCGAGTGCTCTCAAGTCTGTGACGGATCTCGCACACGAACTGTTGAATGCTACCGCGTCTCAGATCCCTCCACACGGTATCCTTCCTCGAGCATTGAATGTCTCTCGCTCCCTAATCCACCCCCAACGACAGAGTCATGCGTCAATGACAGTTTCTGCTACTATTGGTCGGTTGGCGAGTTTGGCTCTTGCAGTGAGCCATGTATCAGCGACAACACCTCCAGCCTTGGCGTGATGACTCGTACGGTTGAATGCAAGAGCGTTCTTACTGGTGAGACAGTCGACGATGCTCTGTGTACGTTTATGAAGCCGGCAACGACTGCCTCATGCAATCGATTCCCTTGCCCTCGATGGGTTCCTGAACGATGGGGCGAGTGCTCCACAAAGTGTGGTACTGGTATTCGTCAGCGCGACGTACTTTGCCGTGACTATGCTGGTAACGTCGTTCCCGACCAGCAATGCTCAGGTGACAAAAGCATGTATCCTACATCTATTCCGTGCAAGCTTGCCGAGTGTCCATATTGGGTTGCTGACAACTTTGGCCAATGTGATGCAAACTGCGGTGAAGGCGCAGCCCATCGTGATTTGCAATGCGAAGTAGAGGAATGGAGTAGCAACGCCGGAACTGGAGTATTTTTCAAGGCTTTCAATCGCGTCGCCGCGGAATCTATGTGCACGAACGCAATCGCTAACTCCAAGCCATCCGACACTGAGAGCTGCAGCACGCCAGAGGTGTGTGATGCGTATACATGGACCACCGGTAGTTGGAGCCAATGTAGCAAGTCGTGTGGTGGCGGTACCCAAACTCGTACAGTTTCCTGTGTTGTGACTCTTACAGGTATAACTGTTAATCCTGACCTTTGTGACGGACTACCCAAGCCAGCTGCGTCGCAGTCCTGTAATACCCATAGTTGTGAAGGGACCTGGCATCACACCATTAACCCCGCATACTCGCAATGCTCGGTTGAATGTGGTTGGGGCGTCTTGGATACTCGACCTATCTGTATGGATTCTGACCAGAACGTCATTCCAGATTCATCCTGCCCCGCGTCCGAGAAGTATATACTTTGCTATCGCAACCCTGACGAAGTGTGTGCGTGGGGTGACCATGGCCGTGGGCGTTGTATCACATCGCTCTCAACGGGTGACTACGCGCATCTCCAGCTTCAGGGAGGCTACTGTGCTTGCGCACAGGGCTGGACCGGAACAAGCTGCTCAATACCACCTGAGATCACGCAATTCTACGTCTCAACAACCACCGCTCCGTCACGCGGCACGGTTCAGCTCTACTGGAAGTATGTCGGCATGGAGAACACCACCGCAGTTGTCTACGCTGTGCCCTATTCGCAGGATCACACCGTACCCACTCTCCAAGGCACATTTGTTGCTCGCGTCCCTGCTGTCTATGAGACCTACACTGTTGTCCTTCCGACACTTGCCGCGAAGGACTATGTGCTCCGAATGTACTTCACAGCCGATAAGTTCTGGGACTCGCCCCCGATCCGTGTCGCTTCACCCTGCACAACAAAGTCATGTGGGCTGCATGGAACTTGCGATCCCAACTCGGGCAAGTGCATTTGCTCCTCAGGATATGCGGGCGCTCACTGCCAGACGAATGTATGTGAATCGCTCGGCTGCAATGAACCGTATGGTACATGCAAGCTCTCTACACTAACCTGTGAGTGCAACTCTGGCTACTCTGGAAAGCAATGCCGCGTGCCCCCGAACTGTCCCAGTAAGATTACGTGCCTCAATGGAGGTTATGAGACATCGTGCACGGAGTGTGAATGTGTTAACTTATGGATCACCTCCGGAAGTATTGCAAACAAAGGCTGTGACCAGTGTGCGTTGAACTGCAATGCGGGAACCCCCGATTTGAAATGTGAGAAATGTCTTTGCCCTCCTGGATGGTACGACAACTGCAAGTGTCCGTTCATCGTTGCGAGAATGCTCCTGGGCACCAGCGCGAGCGCCGTCCAGTGGGACACAAACCATATCGCTTCAATGATTAAAGCAGAGCTCGCAACTCTGCTTGGGCTGCCAACAACGAAAGTGCAAGTGCAAGCCTCAAAGACGAAGAAAGGTAATGTACAACTTGTTCTCCGATTCGGTTCCGCCCACTGTGATGCCAGCTTTGAACATGATAACACGATCTTGAGCGTCGCGCATTCAGACACCCCGAAGGGGGTATTTGCTGCGCTCGACAACTCACTTGATCAGCAGGATGCAGAGTCGCTCGCAGAGATTGCAGCAAAGCTTGCGGAGTTGTTTGAAGATCCTTACTCAGACTTGTACCGCGGTGGCGCGTCACAGCTCATCGTTCAATCCGCGGGGTTGGGACTTGAAAATCCGAACTGCAATGATAGTAGCTGTCCTCACAGCATTGGTGGAGGTGGCGTTGAGGCCGGAGCAGGATCCGACGGAGGATTTCCCGCCATCCCCGTCGCTGCTGCGATCGGTGGAGTCTTCTTGTTGGGTATTATCATAGCATTCACGCTCCGATGTCGTAAGCAAGGCAAGCTTCGAAGCATGGAGAACGGCGTTGGTTCCTCAAGCAGCATCGAAATGAAGGATGTCAGAACTGCGAGCACGCCAACGTCTGCGACCACGAAACCCCAACGAGGCTATCCCGGAGACCAGTCCGTGAAGCCAGTGCCACTCCCGTATGCCCCTGGGGTCAGCCAAGGTGCGACTAAGCAGGCACCCTATGCGCCACCCCCATCCATGAACGTGTATGCAACTCAACCGCCGTCGTATCCGCCGCCACCATACGTACCACCTGCGGCTGGATATCCTCAGGGCTACCCTCCACCTCCGCAATCGGCCTACGCTAAGGCGTATGCTAAGGGGCCGATGTAAGTGGTATTCAGAATCATCATTGTATTTAGTTTCATTTCGTGCCAAATTCGCGTCCTTCTGTAGTTCTGCTCTATTCTTCACAACACCGTTATGTCGATTCATTGCTTGACACATGGTTTCTTTATGTTTACTCGAGCCTACCCATGGCGCGGAGCCTCATTGTTTCATTTTCAGGACCTTATAGCACCATCGTCACCATCACCATTCCATTTCGTACTTCAAGTTGGTCGCCCAATGTTTGCATGCGTCTAGTAACGCCGCATGCGCGTCTTCAACTGAGATTCCCGAGACCAAAGTCATATTAACTTAAGTTGCTTTGATACGCAACTCGCTGCTCACAACACCTGAGTGGTTATGCGTTATTTCTGTTCCCCGATACGCTACCCGTGGTACACCTGTAGTGACGTTTCATTGATCTCATCCTCATAGTAAAAGCTTGTATTTTCGTTCTGCGTATGATTGTCCACACAGCTCGTTCATTTGATTATTGGGCGAACTCAAGCTGACTGAGCACTCAGGAGTGCGGAATGAAATGAGTCATCTACGAATAGGCAAAAGGCAGAGCTACGACTCAAATATGACTTGATTCTTATAAGAGTGTGTATGAAACGAGTTAAAACTAGCCTAAGTCAAACAGTAGTGAGCGCTGATGCGGGCACAGGATCCACGATTAGAAATGGTACGTGTATCCACGGCTTAAGCGTAGTACTGCAGTTTGATCTTCTTCTTCGCGGCAACCTCTTGGATACCCATCATGAAGTCCTCATGTGTGATCTTCAAACCATCATTACGTAGTGCAATCATCCCAGCCTCAACGCAAACGGCCTTCAACTGTGCACCATTAAAGTCCTCCGTGCATCGAGCGAGTTCTTCAAAGTTAACAGATTCGTCCACAAGCATGCGTGATGAGTGAATTCGCAAGATCTTTGCTCGACCATCTTCGTCGGGCATGGGGAACTCAATCTTACGATCGAATCGTCCTGAGCGCAGCAACGCAGGGTCAAGAATATCTGCACGGTTTGTTGCTGCAATGACTTTGATACGATCATCTGAGCCGAAACCATCCATCTGATTCAACAGTTCAAGCATCGTTCGCTGGACCTCACGGTCACCACTCTTGTCACTATCGAAACGCTTGGTACCAATGGCATCCAATTCATCAATGAAGATAATTGCCGGGGCCTTTTCCCTGGCCAGGGCGAATGCATCACGAACCATCTTGGCTCCGTCACCAATGTACATTTGCACGAGTTGTGGGGCAGAAATCTTTAAGAAGCAGGCGTTCGTCTTCGCAGCACATGCACGAGCGAGCATGGTCTTACCTGTACCCGGCGAGCCATAGAGTAAGACACCCTTGGGAGGTCGAATACCGATCGCATCGTACAGGTGCTTATGAATCATGGGATAGACAACAGCCTCCTTGAGCTCCTCAATCTGCTTGTCAAGACCACCGATATCGAGGTAGTCTTCAGTGGGCTTCTCATCAACCTCCATTGCCTTGACTCGGTTGTCATATTCCGTTGGTAGTGTATCCAAGATGAGGTAAGAATCCTTGTTCAGACCCACGAGGTCACCAGGCTTCAGGGTGGCAGCATCGACCAATCCAACCACAGGAAGGAATACTGTCTGACGGGTACTCGTCTTGACAACAACGCATTTCTCGTTCTTCTGTGCTGTGTAGTCCAATGCAGCGCCGTCTTCGGGCGCTTCAGGTTCGAGATCAAGGATCTCACCCACCGTCGCGATCAGGTAGGGTAACTGCTTGTGAATCTTGAGCTTCTCTTCGTATTCCTTGAGCTCCGCCTTGCGGTTAACAATCTCGTGCTGAAGGCGTGCATTCTCAGACTGCATGACGCGAATATTGCTTTCAAAGATGCGAAGCCTGGTCATCAGGCCATTGTCATCGAAATCTCGAATCATCCCCTCGAGTTGGGACTCCTCGGAGGCGCCCCTAGATGGATCAAGGTTCGGAAAAAGACACGAGCAAAGTGAGTCGGAGTGTTAGGGCTTTCCAAAATATGCTACTAACAAGCGAGCTACGGATACACCTGCGAGCTGGTCCAGGGGTGAAAGACGTACCAAATATCAGAGGCAGATGTCTTGGACGCCATGTATCTAGATTGGGGGAATTACAGGGTTAGAGAGCAAAGCAAGGTCAGCATGTGTTCGCACATAGTTACTGAACAATCAATGCGGGGTGGTCTTGGCGCCCCACATCCTGACTCATCGCCCAGCCAGCACCACAACAAGCAACCCCAAGACCAGTCCAAGTGGTCGAATGTGAATATGGGGATTTCTCGGGCTATATGCGTTATCACGGGATGTACCGCGGCGCATGTAGGTAAGAACGTATCGATCTCGCGTCACATCGATAGATCCTCGCGAATAAATCGGGTCCACGCGCGAAATCGCGAGCCAAACAATATGTTTCTCTTACATCATCCACGACTGACACATGTATTCCTACACCCCCTGGTCTGACAGAGGGGTCGAATGGACCGTCGCGAGCACTGCAATTGCAGCGACGGATGGCAATGAAGATCAGCCCAGAGGACAGAGGTGGCGTGGAATACTCTTCTGGCAGGCTGTGTCCCACACAATGGATGGATAATAAGGCTACAGTGCCTTGCGTGAGAACGACATCTAGTCGGAGGGCTGACTGAGAGATTGCTTAAAACCGCATGTATTGTCCAGTTCAAGAGGTCATAATGGGTATATGGTGTTGGTATGTGTCATTTCCAGTGAGGTTGAGGCCGGATGCAGTGGCATACGAGTCGAGCGAGTGGTATGTGCCTGCTGGGATTGAGCTGGGATTGACGCTGAGGCGGGCCATCCGTCCTGGCCCGGAAATTTGAATCCAACAAGTGCGCGGAATTTTGCGGAAAATTCCAAGTGAAAAACGGAATGTTAAATGCGTTAAAAAGTGGTATTGGGGTCGGTATGGGCGCTTAAAATTGATTAATTTATGTTGAAAACATATTGATATACCCATTTCATTATACCAATACTTGACTATGACACACGGATTAGCGTGAAAACTCCACTTTTTTGGATACTTGGATTGCGTTTCAAACGTTTGAACCTCGCTTGAGCACGCCTGACACACGATCCCGGCCAGGACGTGTCTTAGAATGTTGCTCAAACGACGCCAGACGACACAAACGAGCGTGTGTGTGAGTGATGCGGCATATAAGCAGAGCGATCAAGTCCCGGAGATGCCCACAACATGCGGACGCGGACGTGAATTGCGGCGAGCCCAACTGGATGAAGGCGAGAAGAGACGAAGACGATGCAGGGACGAGATCGGATAGAGTCAGACGAGAAGAGACGAAATGAGCGTGGTTGGTTCTCGTCTTTGTTAGGTCTAGTCCCTTTACAGCAACAACAACGACAACAACGACAACAACAACGAAGTCTGCAGCAGTAGCGACGAGGTGGTTCTGGTTAGTGTGAGTATGCACGCGAGTTCAGATGCTAGGAGCCGTTGATCGGCCCCAGCTAGGCTCTATTGACATCGAAAACTAGCCCTCTTCGACAAAACACAAGCAACAAACAAGCAAGCAATGTTGAAACGAAACAGGCATTTTATGTGGGATCAAGCATGCAATCGATCATCAGTCTTCTTTCTTGGACGATCGGTTGGGCAAGTTATCTCCATAAAGTCTGCATATGTTTTGTTTCAATTCTTTTGTCGTCGAGGAAACAGAACGAGGATCATCAAATGTTGTTGCATTCACAAAAACAAGAACGGACGAGGAGATTGATGGGTGTTGTCAGGAACAGGAGCCCATCAACGCTTGCCTCCTCGCCTGTGCCGTTAACACGTGGATCGTTGCTGTTGTATTCGCTTTCGTCTTGGATATGCGTGCATGGGTATTGCATCAGTAATTTCGAGTTGCTCGCCGGTACCAACGAGGAATGGATGCGTGAGTCATCACAACTTTCGCACACGACGAGGTAGAAAGATGCCACTTGAATCACGAGAGTGCACAAGATGCACTGATCTACTGAATATGTGATGGCTCCATCCATTCCATCCAGCAATCCACTCAAAATCCATCCATTGTGGTTCTGACAGTGCGGAGTTGTGTCTGTGTGAATGTTATGTGTTTGTTCGTCTGTTCGCTTGCTTTCGCATACGACCTCCAGATCGCTTGCTAACATTGTATAATTGCGTTGTTTTTGCATTCTTTCCCCTTGAACTTACAGAGCTTTAACTCGATGTCTTCTGCGGAGACTACAATCCCCCCACCACCTCCTCCATACACAGCCCCACCTGCGGCTGGCGCTGCAGCTGGTGCACCAGCTGCTCCTGCTCCTGCCCCGGCCGCTGGCTCATATGGAGCCTATGGTGGCTCTGAGGCAAAGTATGGCTCCTCAGGCTATGGCGCTGCTCCAGGTTATGGCGGGTACGGAGGCTATGGAGGTTACGCTGGATATGGCGGATATGGCGGCAGTTACGGTGGCAGCTACGGTGCCCCAAGTGGCGGCTCCTCAAGCAGTGGATCAGGCAGCCATGATCGCGGCTCACGTTATGGTGGTAGCTCGAGTGACAGATATGGAGGCAGCTCGAGTGACAGATATGGAGGCAGCTCGAGTGACAGATATGGAGGAGGCTCCAGTGACAGATATGGAGGAGGCTCCAGTGACAGATACGGAGGAAGCGAGCACAAGTCTGGTGATTCGCGACGCGGAAGCAGCAGTAGTGGAAGCGGCTATGGGAGCTCAAGCTACGGAGGCTCATCCGGCTATGGAGGCTCATCCGGCTACGGAAGCGGTTACGGCAGTGGCTACGGCAGCGGTTCTGGAAAGAAGGATTTCGGTCAGAAGCTAAACGAAACGAACTGGGGCAACTACAAGCTCAAAGAGTTCGTCAAGGACTTTTATGAGGAGCACGAATCTGTGAAGGCACGCTCTGAGGCAGAGATCGAGGAATTCCGCCGAACGCACCAGATGACTGTAAGGGGTAACAACGTTCCTCGCCCTGTGAAGAGCTTTGCCGAGGCCGGCTTCCCCGACTACCTACTGGCAGAGATCGCACGTGCTGGTTTCACCGAGCCCACTCCTATTCAATGCCAAGGCTGGCCTATGGCGCTCTCCGGTCGTGATGTGATTGGCATTTCGGCCACAGGTTCAGGCAAGACCCTCGCCTTCATCCTCCCTGCCATCGTTCACATCATGGCGCAACCCATGCTCGATCGTGGCGATGGTCCGATTGCGCTCGTCTTGTCACCCACTCGCGAGCTCGCTGTGCAAACCATGGAGCAGTGTGGCAAGTTCGGTCACACCGCTAAGATCAAGTACTCGTGCGTCTATGGCGGTGCTTCGAAGGGCCCTCAGGCACGCGAGCTTCGTGCAGGTGTTGAGATTCTTATTGCAACTCCAGGCCGTTTGATTGATTTCCTTGCCACAGGTACGACGAACTTGCGCCGTGTGACGTACTTCGTCATGGATGAGGCAGATCGCATGCTCGATATGGGTTTCGAGGATCAGATTCGTCAAATTTGCTCACAAATCCGACCCGATCGACAGACTCTTCTTTGGTCTGCCACATGGCCCAGGGAAATTCAGCAACTCGCTGCCGACTATACCAACGATCCTATTCAGGTCACAATTGGTTCCTCTGATCTGCGAGCAAACGTCAACGTTACACAAGTGATCCAGATTGTTTCCGAGATTGAGAAGCCGCGTGCACTTATGGACGCTTTGCGCGGCTGCCCAGACGCGAAGGTCATCGTCTTTGCTGCAACAAAGCGCTCCGTCGATGATCTGGTCCGTGGGTTGCGTCGTGATGGTTTCAACGCCCTTGGTATCCACGGTGACAAGCCACAATCCGAACGTGATTGGGTGCTTGCCGAATTCCGAGCCGGCCGCTGCTTGATTTTGGTTGCAACAGATGTTGCTTCTCGTGGTATCGATATTAAGGATATTCAACTCGTTATCAATTACGACTTCCCTAACCAAATGGAAGACTATGTTCATCGTGTTGGTCGTACTGGCCGTGCCGGTGCCAAGGGTACTGCCATTACCTTTGTTCCCACCAGCTTTGAGCCCAAGAAGGCTCGAGAACTGATCGATATCTTGAAGCAGACAGATCAGGTCGTTCCACCAGAGCTGCAGCAGCTAGCAGGTTCAGGCTATGGTGGCGGTGATCGTCGTGGCTATGGTGGTGGCCGACATGGTGGCGGTCGTGGGAACTATCGCGGTGGTGGTCGTCGCTGGTAAATGACGAAATGAAACCGCACCGAACCTAACGCTTCATCACTCATTTTAACACTAGCACAACAAGGCTTCGTCTCAATTGTTGAAATCATCCCTCTGAACTTTCATTTATTCTCGTTTTCGCTGTCAAGGAAATGGCACTACAATGTAAGTTTGACTCATTCACTAACGACTTTGACCCACTAACTAGTTGATAATAGAATACCGGCATTACTTTGACTCTTGAACAACTCGGCTTCGCAGGAAATTAACAATAAATGGGAACGCAGCGACGTTGGTGAGTGCATGATCGCTAACGCCGGAGGACAAGCAAACCGCGCCAAGATCGATCAATGTGCGACCTTCCTCATAACCTGGATGATTTGCAGGGACGGGAGTTGTGCTTCCATACTGAATCCACTTTTTGCGCTGCTCTTCGGAGGGGCTCCAGCACTCATCCGGTAGAATAGTCAATGGTTGGAAGCGGTTCGACTTGGACATGGAGGCCACGAGTGGCAAGCCCTTAAATCCTGATGGAGAAATGCTGCCCAACTCTGCCACGCTTCGTGTAAAGTTGATTGCATCAACCATCATCGTGGCTCCTACCCTAACGACTTCAGCGTCACTGACCATCGTATGCACGGAGTCGGTGAAGATCAAGCAGCGTAGACTTTGCTCAGCGAACGTTGACCCTTCGGGAGTGAAATGTCGCAGCACAAGACTTCCGCTAGCCGAGTGTGCGACAATTCCTGTACGTCGCAATGACTGGGTCGGCTCCACAAACTGAGCAAAGACTGAACGGAAGTGGGCGTCAGGGGTTTCGTGACCCTTCACAGTAGTGGGTGGGTATTCCCGCTGAAGTCGCGTGCGTTCATCGTAGTTTGGATACTGACCCGTCCACCAACGCTCTGCAGGTGACTCAATGGGTACGGCCTCGGGCTGCGAATCGTGCTGGCTTCGCAAGAACTCCTCTTGCTCTCGCTCAACCTGCTCCACTTGCTCAGGTGAGGCGTCGCGTGGTGCCTCACCATTTTCGTTGGGATTCAGCACCAACACTGCAAGCCCCAGGACTTCTCGTGCATGACGGACAAAGGGAAGCATTGTGCCCGCCTCAAGGCTATCATAAACTGCCAAGGATCGTGCCCAAAGGCATGCTTGCACACCAGCGCCACCGGGTGCAAGAATCAGCGCACCCTTCGTGTTGGTGAACCAATCAGGAGTGTAGAATAAGCGAGTGCGTATCGTGCTCGATGAACGAGCTGGAGCTGCTTTAGCTTCGTCAACAGTGGCTGCATCTGAAGCGCTGGCATCGCCTTCCTTCTGGTCTGCACATGTCTCGTCATTGGTAAACTCCTTCATCACGAGCCCACACTCTGTCACAAGCATTTTGTAAACCTCCTCAGCAACGAGTTGTGACACCGCGTTGTAATGCCGCTCTCCAATGTACCGATAAGCTCGACCGCTGGACTTGGAGAGCAGCTTGGAGCGCTTTACCTTAGCTGGTCGGATGCCGCGGACTTCTTCGGAGACAATGGTAGCAAGCTCTGTGCTTGTTAGAGTGGCATCGGGCTTCGTCAGTTCATAGCCCACTTGGGCTAGACTAGTAAGCTGGCTAGGTCGGATGCATGTGGGGACCGTCTTTCTGAGGTTGCTGAGTTCATTGGCCAAATCTCCAAATGTTCTCAGGCCCGATACCACCGAACTTGACAGGACATCAGCAGGCAGGGGCGTTTCGCCTCGGCCCAAGCAAAGACGAATGCAGTTGTCAATGCCATAGCGTCTGGAACAAGCCGAGCACGCGGTCTGGAATGGGTTCGATCTTGAGTTACCAAACGCCTTGGCAACCTCTTTGCTCGCGCAGGTCGTACAGAACCAATGCGCACATCCTGGATTGAATGTGTCGTCGCGTGATGCAGCAAAGCGCCTGGAGCAGATCTGGCACGAGTCAGAGTTGCCCGCCGATGACGCTGATCCTGTCGTAGCCTGACCCAGGTTCCTATCGCGCTGCGATCGATACTGTTCTTCAATCTGCGCCTGTTGGGCAAGGCGCTGTTCATTGAATGCGAGGCTCGCAGCCTGCGGGTTCTTGGGCATCTCACACATGAGGCATGTAGTGTGGGCCGCCTCGTTATTGTAGGTGCAGAAGCTGCAGGCCCAAGGCGTGGCTGACTGAGGAGTGGTCATGTGTGAAACTAAGACAGAACGCAGGTTGGGGCGTCGGGCGCTGAGCGCGTTGATTATCTACGAGGCGTTCGGACTAGTTAGTAGGGGCAGCGCTCGTGATAGTATTCGTTGGGTCCACTGCACGACGTTTCGGGTTGACTCACTGATAGTTTTGGGGTAGGAAATTGGTATTCCGGTCCTGATACGCAGTGTGGATCAAGGCAGTACGTGTGCAGTGAAGTATACAGTGTGTCAGAGACTTGATCTTGCGGACAGTGTGCAATTACAGTGCGGGCAGTGCCCAGATCCAGCGAAAACAAATAGTGTACACAACAAGATTTCACTTTTGTTTTTATGGTGATTGCCTTGAAAAATTTCGCCAACTCGAGTTTGGCGTTGTGTGATCGCTCGTGACGAGCGGGCAGACCGCCATGCGATCGCACAGCGTGCATTGCCAGTACGCTTGCTGACGAGACGCGATTTTTTACGTGGCATATGCTTGGCCTATGCGTCAGTATGGTAGTTACCCTGTCGGAGCTTTGGACTATTGAGGGCTTACGAAATTGAGCATGCCCCACACCAAACCACAGTACACTACTCGACCACGGCATAACCTCAGAAGATGCCCCCAGATCACTTATATTCCGATTTCCTCGAGTGCCACTACTGCTTGCGTTATGGATTAGGAGCTTCATGTGGTGGCCAATCGTTGGTTTGTGGATGGATGCAAATGACTAAATAAAGTTAAACATGTACATCATACTTCATTGCGAAGAGAAGGCAGAGTTGTTATTTAACAGAAAGTGAGTTAGGATGGTGTAATAATATACGTCGGGGATGTGGGGAAGGGAAGGGAGGACAATGTTCTTGGTCTAAGGGAGAAAGCGAGATGTGAGTTGTTGAGATGGATGAATGACCTTAATATACATGTACATCAACTGCAGGTGCTCTGCAGTTACGTTCTGCGCTCTGGTCTAGTTCGTGAGGCAAAGTATGCACCAGAATGCCCACAGGTTCGTCTGAACGGAGTAAGCACGCCAACGATCCAGCCGTTGGGTCCGCTTCGAGGGGCAGGAGCGTTATGCGTCAAAGAACAGATCAAAGCGGTCAATACAAATAAAGCGTGGCAAGAGAGCCTGGCCAGCACAATCGACTAATGTATCACAGGCTTGAGGAGCTGGCCGCGCACGGTGTCAAAGTCAATTGCGAGGTCCTTGTCCTCATCGACCTCGCCGACACAGGCAATATTATCGCCTCGAATAATGCACAACCCGCGCGGCACCTGCTCCACTGGGGCGTCAGGACTGTAGATGCGCTCGTGGGCCATGTCCAGAATGAGGTTAACCGTCTGATCGAACCCCTTCAACAGCCCAACGATGTTCCGACCATCACATGTGATCACGCTGATCACCTCTAAAAGGGGTGTTTTCCAGGCCGGATGCGGGGTAAGAGCGAGATCACGTGGATTTGACTACACAAGACAATACATATCAACATCATTCGCAAACTGATCTACGTACGGTCGACCCACTTGTCAAGCTCACCTGACATATTTGTCCTAAAATAGAGTGGAGGGAAGCGGGTCTCAGCTGAGTCGGAATCGTGCCATTTTCACGCAGACTCCATTGGTTGCACGGGAGTACATCCGGTGCGCCCAGAACGTCTCGCCAGATCACACACGATAGTTGCGTTTTTTAGCCTGTACACGCGCGGGAACCCCGAGTTTCAGCACCTCAAGAAAAGAGGATTTCGAACGTTATTAGGCCGAGTGCTAGAGTGGATGGATGGATAGAGCCCGTGTGCCAAGAACAGAGCGCAACGTAGACGCATGGCTATTTGCCATCGCTGGCCCGAGTTTCTTTCGTGCCAGGCCGCGTATGCCTGGGGAAAAACGCGAAAATAGCCAGATTTTCCACTTGTCGATACACCATGAAAACATCTTGTGTTATGATGACCTGTTGAGTGTCTAGGGCTAAAACCACTAAGTTTCAATTCTAAACACTGTTTTGATACTTGAAACACCATTTTATCCCACTCACATTTACTCAATACCCTCAATTTATACCCCAAAAGTAACCCTTCAGCCAACCTGCCCCCTCTTCGGCGCTCGGAGCGTGTGTCTGGCCCGCTTGCACTCGGCGCGCGGGGCCGCTTCCCTCCCCCATGGGTGCGACCCAGTCTCTCAAGGTCGCCATCAAGGAGAACGACCTCAACGGCGTCGTTGAGGCGATCAAAAATGGCGCCGACCTATATGCCAAGGACAAGGTACGTGCACGCGAGCGTGTGTATATGTCGCTTGTGTTTGAAAGCAATGAAAGCGTCTTACCATTGTGCTGAATTCTTCATTCCCAAACTGATTCTAGAACGGGCGTGACTGGCCCGAGTACGCACGACACAAGCGAAGGCCTGACTTCGCAGTATACATCGAACTGAAACAGCTCATGATGAAGATCACGGACTGGAACGCGGTGCAGCCCGACGGAAGCACCATTCTGACGAAGGCTGCGCAGTGGGGATTGTGTCCGCTCATCGAGGAGCTACTCACAGACTATCGGGATAAAGTCTCAGTGGATGCACAAGACGGATCAGGAGCAACCGCGCTCCTCAGAGCTTGTGAACATGCTCAACCCCAGGCTGTGGCCACTCTGCTTAAGTTCGGCGCTTCACCCAGGATACCTAACAAGTGGCTGCAGTCCCCGCTCTTCTTTGCTGTCTCGACTTTCAACATGCTGCCTACGGGAGGTGTTTCTCTGAACGCTGCCCACTTAGGACTCGCTACTGATGGATTGGTTGGATCGCCATCATCACTGCATATGGTACCCTCCCTGAGCACAACATCGGCTGGAACTTTGCAAATGAACATGAGCACCATCGGTAGTTCTCACCAGTCTAACGAAGATGAAACGGGTCTACTCGCGAATGTGTTCGACTTTGCGCAGGCCGCCGAATACCCCATTACTGCACTGATTCTCGCGCGTGCAGACGTCAACTCGGCCACCGCAACGGGGGTCACCCCCCTCATGAAAGCTATTTCAGATAACTGTGCGCTTCCAGTAGTTCAAGCTCTCATTGCTGCGAAGGCTATTGTGAACGTCCAGAACTCATCCGGTGACAGTCCGCTTGGGCTCGCTGTAGAACGAGATCGTCCAGATATTGTTGAGCTCCTCGTGGCGTCGAGGGCCCAGCTCCAGATTTTGGACTCACAAGGTTACACTCCCCTCGCAAAGGCTGTTCTCAAGGATCACGTTCGAATCGCCCAGACACTGCTGAGAGCTCGTGCGGACGTTAACTGTCGCGCCCTCAACGGTGCTACACCTCTAATCCTCGCAGCCGACGCTGGTGGACGATCAGCCATGATCGACGTCCTGCTTGATCCTCGCACGGGCATCGATGTTAACGCGCGAGATCACAAAGGTGAAACGGCACTGTTCAAGGCTATCACGCATGACGACTATGAAATTGCGCAAATGCTCGTTGACAACGGAGCATCATTGTACTCAGATCCAGCGGGTTCTGAACTCGATGAGGCTCTCATGAACCTCATGGACGATTCTGGAGTTGACATACTACTTTATGGACCGTCAGCACCTCGTATCCCCATTCCTCGCGAAATCTATGAGATTCGTCTGGGGACTCCATCTGCGCTGGCGTTCAGGCTTTCCCCAGCCTACAAACCATTGCAAGCACGAGGTATTGATGGCGAAGCGCTCGCATATTTGTGGGTACAAGAGACCGCTCCCCTGGCAGCTGCGCTTTCGAAGCGAAACACGGATCCCGCAGTCATCGCAAGGCGAGCCGAAGCACGAAGGCTCCGAACCCAACGACAGGCACAATCCGAGGCGATGCGACGCGTCCTGCAGAGTTCCAGCCTGATCGATGTAAACAAGGCCTTAAGTGCAGCCGATACGAAATCGACTCCTCCTTTCGGCCCTATGGACCCCGCCTCCACCAATTCAGCCGATGGTACCATGCCGGCGGGTGGTCCGCCACCTGCACCAATTCGTATCACCGCGGGAATTCGCGCCACCCGTGCAGGTTTCGGTGCATCCACTACGGCGAATCGCAAAGCTGGTGAGCTTCTGGGGCTCCCTAATACTGATACGGACGCAAATGGGCGCGTATCATTCAGCGACATGAGCGTCCCGCGAGACTCGGCGTCTGATTTGCGCCCGAATTCTACCTATGGTTACGAATTCACCGACTATGATGCGGTATCTACCAGTGGTGGAACGTTTATGGGGCCCACCACTCTCGCAAGTACCCTGGACAATAGTAATCAAGGCAGCACAAGGAGCCTTTCAAGCGCTCAGCCCAGTCATCCCCTCCCGCCACAGCCGCCATCGTTGTTAGAATCGAAGTCTAGCGTTCCCGTGACCAATACTTCAACATCCAGTATGCCACCCGTCGGGGTGCTGCAAAAGCTCCCATCGACAACCTCAGTAATTGGTGCGAATGCGTCGACACCGCTCGCGATTCCATCCTTCCTCAAGTACAAAGCAAATACTACCGGGCCACGACATGGACATGCTCCATCCATAAGTGTGGCTCCGGAGGATGCAAAGGCCGTCACTACACCTATTGTCAGCGCAGGGGGTACTCCTCCGTCTCAAATTCGGCAGGTCTCCGTCGCGACAGAAGCCGGAACTCCACCGAGACCACCACGACATCGACAACCTTCACTCAGTAAAGCTGCAACCGAAGCGGCTATGCTGGCTATCGCGCGTTTACCCTCTGTTCGAGAGTTCGCGTCTGATCCCGAGAACTCGGGAACCGCAGCTAATAATGACAAGCCTCCTATAGCAGCAAACCCACCTCCGTTGACGCTTGCTTCGTCCACTACTTTGCCCACGAGCACTCCATCCACCGTAAATCGGAAGCTGCCCCAACTTGAGCTGCCTCAAACACCTCCAACCGGTTTCCAACGCAAGTCAGATCCCGTTGCGGGTGCCGCCGCCGCCGCCGCCGCTGCAGCCACATCGACACCCAGCGCATCAGGACCGCTGCCCCTGGTTACATCAAGGTCAGACACCGGAGGTGCGTCGGTGTCGCAATCAATTGGCACCCCCACCGTACCTGCCCCTTCGATTCCCCTGCCTCAACCTCAGGTGTCCTCCCCATCGAATCCCCAGTCTCAGCCTCAACCCCAACACCAACCCGTGCATGAGACTAGGGCGATGCCAAGTGTGCCGCCTGCCACTCTTGTAAGGCCGGAATCTGCAGAGCAACAGCAGTTGCAAGACCCAGACCTCCCCGTGCTACCTCCCCCGCCTGGGCCAAGCCAAGATCCAAGATTGTGGCGACGAGCAGTTGATAGTAATACGTCAATGCCATATTACTACAATGTTCGGACAAAAGAAGCGATCTGGCAGATCCCCATGTGCGTGCAAGCAATTGATAGGTGTGCAGAGTGTTCCTGTGAAAAGTTGCAAATGGATCCAAAGAAGATTGCTTTCTGTGTGGCGTGTCAGCACTGGCATAGCTAGACCGGTCTTTCCCTCCTTTATTCACCTATTCTCCTTTACTCAACAGTTTCCTGCGCTTTATCATCCTACATATTGACAGATTGAGTTCCCTTGATTTACCTGAGCCATATCCTCCTGATCGGACGTTAACTAGGTTCTTCCGTTGAATTGTACATAAACGAGCAAGTTGACGTTTCCTTGCAGAAAACGTTCACAATGTTAATACAACCTTGGCGTGCGTTTATTACTTACAAAGCTGAGGGCTCACGAGTCTATTTATACATTGAGAGAGGCAGTAACACGGACTAACGCGTTCTGCTTCTCTTCGATCAAAGCACGAAGGTGGCGAATCTGAGTCTTTTGAACTTCCAAGATTCGGCGAGCCTCTGCCTCATTGAAGCCTGCAACGTCGCCGGATGTGCCACTGGCCAAACTAGCAAGCTTCGAAGCATTCGATTCTTCTACGTTCGAAGATGAGCTACTGGAGTGAGGACGGTTCGAAGCCATATCACGTTGCCTTCGGGCCTGGTTGATAAGCTTGATCTGCCTTCGAAGCGAGTTGATCTCCTTAATGAGACCTACATTCTCCTGCATGATGCGCATGTTATCGTTGCTACGCGCCTTCGCGTCCCTGGCCATACGGTGATTCGCGACGCGGTAAGCTTTCTGCAGGAAGATGCGGTGACGAGCGTATTCTCGAGTAACGCGAGCGTCCGTCTTTGCAGTGTAACCTCCAGTGGTTGCGTACTTCTGACGCAGTTGTCGTACAGCCTCAAGGAATTCCTCCTTGGAGTGTAGCTTAGCAACAGCAGCAGCGGTATCAATGCACATAGCTTCTGCTTCGCGGTAGGCTTTACGGCATTGTGCACGTACTGCGACAACAGCTCGGAGCTTTGAGACAAGTGCCTGGCGAGTGCGAGAGATAATCTCTTCTTGACGAGCGTTATCCTTGTGGAACACTTCAAGCGACGTATCCAACTTAGCAACGCGTGCACGCATATCTGCAATTTCAAGTTCACGGGGCTCAATCTGACGCTTAAGATCCTTGATCTTGTGGTCCAGAACGAACTTGTGCTTCTCCAACTTCTGGTTATCCTTCTTGAGAGCGTAGATCTGCCTTTCTTTCTCTGCGATGACCTCATCGAGGCTCGAAATCTCAGCCTTCTGTGCTGCCAAGGCTTGCTTGAGCTTAACAACTTTCTGCTTCAAGGCGCGCTCGGCGTGAACTTCGGCATCCTTCTCTTCGCATGTGGTTTCGATATCCTTCTTGATACTTGCAGCTTTCTTTTGGAGGAAACTCTTCTCACCTTTCAGCCGGTGAGCAGTTTCTCTTTCAATTTCAAGGGCGCCCTCAAACTTCTGTCGAAGCATCTCGACCTCGGCATCCATGTCTTCACCCATTTGTGCGAGGAACTCAGCTTGTGTCTTGCCTTCAAGTCGCAGACGTTCCTTTGCATCCTCGCACCGACGCTGCTGCATTAGCAGCTCCTTATCAAGTTGGGCTTTACGAGTCGCAAGCTCGCGCTCATGACGCTCTTGCAACTGGCGCATCTCAAGTTCGTGCTCGGATCGACATCGCTCAAGTTCCTCCTGAAGTGTCTGAAGCTTGTGCATCTCCATCATAAGCTTCTTTTGATATTCTTGGGCTTGGGCGGCTCGGTATGCTTCGTATCGCTGTGCTGTAATCATAAGGTGCTCTTGCAAGTCTGCTTCGGTGGCCTGCTTGTCCTCTCGCAGCATTTGGATTTGGGCACGGTCATGATCTAGCCGAAGGGTATACTCTTCGCTGATTCGCTTAAGAGAGTCTTCGTGAGCAACTTCCTTTGACCTTAGAGTGTACTCTTTGGTGTCTTTGAGTTCTTCAAGCTTTGCCTCGAGTTCCTGCATCTGTGTAAGTTGCTCTTCAAGGTCTTGTTGCTTAACCAACACATCGTCCGAAATGGGAAAGTTCTGCGCAGCTCGAGCAACCATTTCTTGAACAGAGAAGACGACGATACATCCATCATCACCGGCCGTAAACAGATGCGTTGCATCTCTGGATAGCCTCATTCGTGTGATGGCACCACAGTGGGCGTGGTAGTCTCGAACTTCACCGGTCAGAGGATATCGCAATGAGCGGACGAAACCCTTTCCAGTGGCTGCGAACATCATGCGTTCGGGCGGCTGATTCACAACAAGCTGAGTGATGGTTAATGTTGGCATTTCTAGAGTCTTCTGCAATGTTTTGCCGGTCGTCTCATTCAATCCATGGCCATCGCTAGCGAAATACAGCTTACCATCGGCTGTCAGTGTGGCTGCGGTCACAGGGCTATTCTTGCTACTGAGCACGTCGCCTGGTGGCGCGGATCCGGCGACTGATAAGCTTCTTTCAAGACGACGTTCGAAGACAGTACCATCTGCAGCACCGGTAACAATTGCCGTGTCAAATGGACTCCAGCTTAGTGTCTTAATCGCGCCAGCGTGCGTATTGGACGCTCGAGTGACAAACCCTGTGACAGGTTCGCATGTATATGTACTATACACATAGAGTGACGATCCAGCTGCGGCGGCAAACATGTGCCCACCATGCGAGAATGCAACTTCGGTGCATCCACGGATGGGAAATTCCTTATACGGTCGTAAAGAATCGTACGTGATTGAACACAACTTGAGCTTCTCAGCGAAGGCGATGAGTAGAAACAGACCTGAGGGGTGCAACGCCAAAGCTAACGGTGCCTCATCCAGCTTCACAGTCAACTCCGTCGTGCGATCCAGATATCTCCAGATACGAACGGTGCGGTCACGGAGGCCACATGTTGCAATAATCTGCTTTCTCACACACGTGTCCAAACCAGATATCGGCCCGGAGTGGAATGGGCAGATGAGGTAATCATACTTCCGAGGCTCAGAACGAGCGGCGGCGGCTGCTGCGGCTGCCACAGCCGCGTTGGATGGGGAGGATGGAATGAGTGATGACGATGGGTCATTACCTGGAAGGTCCATAGGACCCAAAGTGCCAACAACATTATTCAGCGGATCATCGAGTTTGTACAGTTGGCCATGCTCTGTTCCCACGACCAGTACCTCCTCCTCCGAGGAGATTGCCAAACCCACAACGCCGTCGGCTGAGTCGACGCAGTCCACACGATCCAAGGTAAACGTCGTTTCTAGCTCGAAGTTGGGGGAGATAGTGGATCCAGCCGAGTTTCCGCTAGCCCCACTAGCCGCTCCTGCGGGATTTGTTGCAGCGGCTGCAGCGGCTGCGGCAGCTACAGAAACAGCTGAAGGTCCGGTGCCACCAACACCAACTGTTCCAACGAGGCCTCCAGCCGATGGATCAATCATCTGGCCGGGCGAGCTTGTTGAAATTACCCTGGACTCAATGTTGAAGTAGACGACGTAACCGGCGGCTGAGCCCGCGATCAAGCCCTTTGTGGTGGGGACGAGCGCAGTGATGGCAGCGTCTTCAACGGAGGAGTGGGGAATCTCGATGTTGTACTGATAGATTCCATCCTTGAACAACGCCAATGAGCCTCGGTTTGTACCTAGCACAACTCGCCTGCCTGGCAGCCACGTGTGGCACACGTAGTCAGTAGAGAGTGAGGACACGGCTTGTGTCAGCGTCGAGTATGGAAGCTGCCGGAACGTGTTGTGGTCCTCCATTTCGAAGAACAAAGCAGTACCTCCCCGGCCACTCACACACACCTGATTGGGGTCAAACGGTGAAATTGAGCATTGCGTGAGCGCTTGCGGCACCTTCTCAAAATGGTGGGTCTGCAATGGTCTGGGCTTTGCTGTAGCTTGCCAGTTGATCATATAGTATTCCGACTCCCCCACCTTGCCGAGCGTAAGCAGCTCGCGTGAGTCTGGAGAGAAACACAGGCTCACATATGAGCTACAAACGATGCCAGTTGGTACAAGCTGGCGTTTCTTCTTGGTCTGCAGGTCGTAGATGCGGAGCTTGGCTCGGCCATTTCCCTTTTCTGCGATGGCACAGTGGCGTCGATTGGGTGACACACAGATGGCCGTGATCTCGTTCTTGTCGATCTGTTCATCATTGGGGCTGTTGAACCGGAGCAAGTCGGGAAGGGCGGTGAAGCAAAGTGTGAGCTAAGTGTCAGCCAACGAGTGATGGTGATGATAGCGATGATTTGGAATAAAAGCATGGATAGATCGAGCAAGCTAGCGTGGTGCCAAGGGTATATCCGAGTCTCGCAGTGGTCGGTAAACAGAACACACGCCCCAAATGACCCAAGGAGTCCTTGACCAAGTCCGATTCGATTCAAGTAAATAGTTCGCCCAGGTCTCTGTTAACTACGTACGTTCCGCAGAAAAATCGTTGCTGTTTCGTCTTAACATCGTAAACAACGACGATATGACCCGCAACATAGACCACCAAGTCTCGGTCCGCGAACTGCACAGGGTTATGCACGTTCGGTTTGAAACCGAAAACGAATCTGGAGTTGTTTTCAAGGGATTTTGGGACAGAGTGTGAGTTGGGATGGGCGGGATAAGGCTCAATCAACGCAGAGGCGCAAGGCGGACATGAATAACACAGATTCAAGCGGGCGCTGAATTAGGCAGGTTACTTACTGGTGGGTCAAACCCAACGCCTCCTGGGTTGAGGTCATTTCCAAGTGTTTTTTAGGAAAACACCTAGGATTTGTGGGTCTAGATGGAGTGTGAACGGGTGTTATCGATGACAATTAGTATCATATATTATCTCATGAAATTTAATTGGTCTGATACTATATGCATCCCTGCAATTTTACACTTTTTTCAATGTAATGCAACAGCCGTTTTTCCACTCGCATCCGTCCTGGCCCGGATTTTGAATCCTGGACAACCTCCGACTGCCGCTGGCACTCACCGCGTTTCGCATAGGATAGGCCGGAAACTACCACTCCATCGCCCATGATAACGCTGGTATAAACTTTGCAGGAGCTGTCACACCCGGGCATTGACATTTAACTGACGACCGCATGATTTCTAAACACCCGAGGTCCGCTTCTACCCAAGTTTGTGGGTTGATCAAGGCAGTCCAGTCGAAGATACAACGCAAGCTAGAAGGTCGGATGCTCTGATATTGCCGAGACAATAATGTAGCGCCTAGTTGTGTCCGTATAGAGAGTCGGAATGCACCTGTACGCGTATATGTTCCATCCCGACCGGACTCTCAGTTGACGAGAACTGAGATATCCATTTTAACCTAATCCGGCTAAAACCTCATCATGAATCCCGAAGTCTACTCATCAGAAATCAAGGCCAATCTGTTTGTGTACTGCATTATCACTCACTTGTTCGTCTCACCCACTACACCGCCCTACAGGATCTCGACGTAGATTCACTAGGACCGAACGCGCTCGCCAGTTATTCCGCGCAAAAGGGATTCCGAGAGCAAGGTTGCTGACAGATAGATTGCATATCGACGCCGCACGGTTGTGCTGCTTGTCTGTGACATCTGTGAGGAGTGCGTTCAGCGCAAGGGCTCGTTATCGTCATCGAAACACTGGGGTCACGACCATAGGTGACGACACGACGATGATCGGACGATCGAGGCTGGTGGGATTGCTGACACTAGTAGTCGTGCTAGTGGCGCTGCAGCTCACTGCATCCACTGCTAAATACGTATCCTCCGGTGCAGATCTCCCTGATGCTGACGATGTAAAGTGCGCTAAGATCCGAGCCTTCTTTAAGAAGTGCGTCTCGGTGGGTATCTCGCATGCCAGCAATGGCGAGCCCACCTCCGAGGCACTTGCGTTTGTGAAGGACCTCGAGGAGGGTGAGGCAAAACGCAAGAGACTCAAGCGCATGGCAGCTTGCAAGGAGGCGTACAACATCCTCCACGTGGGTGAGTGCAGTGCCCAAGCTAGGGCTGCTGCCACTACTAATGAATCAGGATACAAGGAAGCCTCGTCAGGCTATAGTGCTTATAGCTCGGGTGCTGCTACCACAACCGGAGCGGCAGCGGCAGCTCCGCGCCCAACTGCTTCTGAGGAGCGCCAGCTTGCCTCCATCGAGCGACGTGCGCGACGTGCGAGAATCCTGCGTGACGTTGACAAGCGTCGACGAGCAAGAAACCGGGCTAAGGAAAACTCAAGGAAACAAATCGAGGAGGGACTAGGTCGTTTCCGTGCTATGGGCCGCCAGCTCCAGTCCAAGCGTCGTGCTGCTCGTGACAAGCGCTTTGAGCGCGAGAGCAAGGAACGGGAGAAGCGAGCAAAGCTTGTGTCTGCAGCTTCCAGAGCTCTTGCACAGAGCACCGTGACCGATGCGAAGAAACTGGCTCGCAACCTGGTTCGCAAGTACCTCCGCGAAGTATCCTCTGGCAAGACCGCAGTGCTTGGACTCAGCCCCTCGTTGTTTGACAAATTCATGCTGCCTGGCTATCGCTATTACAACGTAGTTTTGCTGATTAGCTCCAAGGGCTCAGTCGAGCGATGCTTTGCCTGCCAGAAGCTTCACGCTGCCTTTGACACTATCGCAGAGTCCGCACTTCCCTACCTCAAGAAGAAGCTTGAGGAGATTGCGGAGAAGTCTCTCAGCAAATCTCCTCTTAAGCCGTTCCTTCCCAAGAGCCTAGTTCCTTGGGTCGATGAAACACTGCTCTCGTCCACGCAGGCCGCTTCAAACTATGGAGACTTCCCCATTGTCTTCGCAAATGTCGACTCTGAGACATACTACGACTTCTTTGCGTCGAACAAGATCCAAATGGTGCCTCAGATTCTGGTTTTACCTGCCAGTGCCACTCCGACTGACATTCCCATGAAACGGTTCATGTCTTCACAGCCTAGTTCACACTTCCACCGTGTTGGCGCACTTGAAGATCTCGAGGCACCCAGCATGCGAAAGTTCATAGCTCGCGTTTTGCAGGTTGACGAAGTTACACTGTCCCCTGTTACAGAGAAGTCGGAAGGTGACGAGTCCTCGGTTGCAGCTACACGCCAGGAAGAGTACAAGGTCGATCCTAATGCACCATTCATGACTCGAGTGAAGCAGCATCTTTTGCGGTTTGCAATGACCCAACCAGTGCATGTTTTGGTTGGTGTTTCTATGGGCGCCGCTTCAGTGATTGGTCTGTTGATTGTATATGCCTCAGACGTCTGCCTCCGCCTGCTTCGGTCGCTCAAGTGGCCGGTGGCAATCTTTGCCATCGCATCCTATCTCTTCAACGTTGGTGGCGGAATGTTCAATCGCTTATCCAACACTTCCTTCGGTCCTCATCATCTGCAAAAATTCCAGTGGTCCACATATCGTGACGCGTTCCTAAACCCAGTTTCATGGTTTTCGCACGGATTCCGCTCGCAATATGCACTTGAAACAGGGGCGGTTGCGTTCTACTACTTCGCAATTGCGCTCATCTTGCTGATTCTTAGGGCTGTCGCCATGGCGCATGAGTTCCCAACAACATCCCATCCCACAGTTCGGAACGCTCAAGAAGAGGTTGAAGAGGAGGAGGAGCAACAGCAACAGGTGAAGGGTGGCTCAGAAGACAAGAGCGATTCTGCCGCTGTTGGAAAGGTTGCATTGCTTAAGAAGCTCACGGATAACGCGATCTGCAACAACATCGTTTTCAACACTGTCTACACGATCGTCGTAGGCATCATCTTCCCATTGGTCTGCTTCTACCTCGCAATCCAGCTCTATTTCATCGTAGTCAAAGTGTTTGTTCACAAGTCAGGTGGCTATGGTGAAGTATCGTTTGGCTATCGACTCGTAGCCGAGAAGATTAATCACGTTCTTCGTACACTTCGCATTCCTGTCCAAGTTCCTGCAAATCTCATCTAACAGGAGAGTATCCTATATGCGGATCCAATGGACTTGGAATATGCATTTGTCACTACAGCTTACTACTCTCGGCTCGACAGCTAGTATGCAGCCGGCTGTCTCCACGACCCACTGCTGTTAATTAACTCCCAAGGTACCAGTAGAATAACTCTATTATCTAAGGCGTTATCGTCAAATCTCTATTGTGCATACAGTTTACGACACAGTTTGTTATACAACCAGAGACATGACTAGCACCGCCAGACTAACAGGCTCTCTCAAGTTAGACCACATCCCATCCCAGTACGTCTGTGTGGCATGTTTGAGACATCGGTGGGTCGACGATGATAATGCGTTGCGCCATGTGGGATCCCGGCATATTCTACAAGCTTGCATTTGGGCACTGGTCTAGCTCATTACTGAAGCCCACAATGCTACCCGTGGTGCCACCAGCTCGCAAACTCTCCTAGTTCTTCGATTCGCCAGATCTTGCCACAAAAATCCGAAAATCGAGCTCTAAATGTAGGACTACAGGGGTGTGATTTGTTGGGGTTCCGCAGATCCTGCGTCGGATCCTAGCTGCGTATTTGATGTATATAGCTCAAATATTCTGTATGATCATTTTCTCATGGACTCTAACCACCTGCCCTCGCTATATTCCATCGAAAAGTAACCCTCGTGCTGCCATGCAGGCGCTTCGAACCGCGCTCTCTCGAGGTTCCAGGGCGATCTCCGCCGCACACCCCCTTGTGGCACATCGCGCAGGTGCATTGGGTCTAGTACGCCGTTCTGGCCCGTCGCTTGCCACCCGCACCTTCGCAGTGGCCTTCCACAAGGTCCACCTTTTGGATCCAGCAATCGTACTCGAGGACAAGGACGAGGCTGCCGCTGCAGCTTCAGCCCCTGTCGGCAGTACAGACGCTAACAAAACCGACTCCGATGTATACACACCACCACCACCCGTCCGACCTCGAAAGTGTATCTTGGTGGCCGAGCCAACAGACGCATTCAAGATTGGGACACTGACCGAGACGCAGACATCTCTGACACCGCAAGCATCTGAGACGGCATCGGAAGAGCAAGAGAGGATTCCACCCAAGCCGGTGCCTGTGGTGGTCAGTACCCGTGAGGAATCTGAGTCTGTCGCGGAGTGGATGGATAACCTCAAAACAGTCATTTCGGGGACTATCTCAACGGCACCACATCGAGTTGTGATTATTAGCCGGGATACGCCTGCATCAGAGTTGGTGAAGGGCCTGCTGTCCAGGAAGGTCGTTCCCCAAAGTGAAATCACCGAGGAAGTAACCCAGCAACTCGGTCCAATCCACGTCTCATCAATCTACTTCGGTGCTAGGCCAGTGGAAACAACAGCAACTGATGAAGTAAAGAACGTGCAGAAGGAGCTGGAGCTCCTCTCCATTACATCTCACCTCGGAGTTGGCTTCACCTCACAATCCGTGGGCTCGGGGCAAGCCGTCAATGCCATGTTAAATGACCAAGCAGTATATGGTAGGCAAACAGATATCCCCTACACCACCTACCCAAAGATGCCTATCATGGTGCTGAATGAAATCCTCACCAACGATGTCCAGGCAGCAGAAGCAGCAACTTCAGAAAAGCCTGGATCGGCTCCCTCTCAAGGAATCGTTTTATACCAAGGTGTGGGCGTACCCGAACAGGCTCTCATCTCAGCTGTGGCCGACGCAAGTACTTTCAACTCGATGCGTCAAGTTGGACGACAACAAGCTGTTGTCATTCTTATCAGCGGCTTGGACAGGGAGCAGACCGCAGCATGCCTGGAGAGCATTGGAGTGTATCCAAAACGGGAGGGCTTCGTCAAGTCATTCCTGTCAGATTTGGCGGGTATCTTGGGGCTCAATGCACTTTTCAGTGTATTTTAAGCGCGTGGTATCGCAACCTGTCATGGTGGTGTACAATGCGAACTTAGTATCGTGGCCTGTGTATTAGTGGGTCCAGAATATGATTTGTAGTTATGTAGTGTTATCTCTGCTGGTGACAAACGGGGCTAGCTTCTCCACGCAGGAGAAGGCCGAGTTGACTGCTTCCGCAGATTGATCATAAAGCTTAAAACAGCTACTAGGCTGGTTTTGTTTTACCTTGGAGGACGCTGTTAGCCTGGCGTCGGGTCCTACTCATCTGCCGCTGCTCTACGCTCTCGCTTGGATTTTTTCTCTTTCTTCTCTTTCTTTTCCTTAGACCTTAGCCTTTCGAGCGATGCTTCGTCCGTTAGGTCCTCGGCGGCGTCTCCTTCGGCACCTAACGACTGGCTGGACCCAGCACTGGGAGCATGCTCTGAGGCATCCTTGGACTCACTATTGGCCGTATAAACCTCATGAGGCAAAGGCGCTTCTCCAAGACGCTTCGCGATTTCGGCGTCCTCCTTCTCAACAACCTCTAAAATGTCACGCATGGACGAACGACGAGCAGCGGCTGCAATCATACTCTTGACGATTTCGCTTTCTTCCTCACCTTCCATGGCGCCAATTTCACCAGCGGTCATGAGTCCAGCTCGGATAAGCTTTGCTTCAAGCGTACGAACACGTCGTTGAGCTTTGTTCAGGGCATCTTCCTTCGCATGGAGTCGCAACTCGACATCATTCATGACTTCAATAAGTCGCATCTTCTGTGAGCGAACGTTCGAGAGTGCGACTTCCAGATCCTCAGCACGAAGCTTGGCACGCGATGCTGCATCTCGAGCTTCACGTTCTTGAGCGGCTGCCGCAGAGAGCGTCCCAGTTAGTCGGTTGACTTCATCCATCAGCGCTTGATTCGTACTGGCGTAGGTCTGCTTTAACATTTCTAGAGTGGTGTCAGCGTCAGCGAGTTCTTGCTCGTAGTAACGAACCTGTGCCTGGAGTTTCTCGTTGATGTTCTTGCCGGTGGCTGTAGCTTCCGCGAATCGATGCTCTCGAATACGCAGTCGCTCAAGCTCGGTCTCCAACAGCCGACGCTCCCCTGCAGCAAGTTCAAGCGCGCGAGCCTGTGTCTCGTCACGAAGACGGCACACACGTGCAAGTTCTGCTGCGGCTGCTTCACGTTCATCATTGAGAACAGCTTGCAGTCGTGCGCATTCCTTCTGTACAGCTTGTAACTTCGCGGTGAACTCAGCTTCCGTTGTTGCTAGGAGCTCGTTCGCGCGAGCATCATGAGTATCAAGCTGACTCTGAAGCGAGGTAATTTGTTTGCGGAGCTGAGCATTCGTTTCTGCTAGTCGCGTATTCTCGGCAGCAAGGGCATCTGCACCAGCCTCACTCTCAGCCTCAGCAGTCTTCCAAGCAGCCTTCGTTGCTTCGAGCTCTTCACTCAACTTCTTGGCTTCCTGACGTGCTCGACGAAGTTGCTCTTCAAGCTTGCTAGTTTGTTCCGTGTGAGACAACTCAAGATGCTTCTTATCGGCTTCCAACTTCGCCACTTCACCCGTTAAGCGTGCGACTTCAGCTTGTGCGACTCGAAGATCTTTGTCTTTATCAGAGGATTCCGCAGAGCGCGACTTCTTGGTCTGCTCCAGTTCAGACACTAGTCGCGCGATTTCGGCCTGTGCTGCATGGAGCTCCTTTTTCTGTGCTGCAGCACGTGCGGCTGCTGCGGTGCGTTCCTCGTCGAGCTGTCGCTTCAACTGGTGGAGCTCGTCTCGGAGAGCCTGCTCATCCTGAGATGTTCCTTGAGAAAGCGAGATGGCTGGAGCAGCTGCTGCAGTGGCTAGGAGTCCGCTCTCCTTCTTATCATCCAATGGCTTTGCCTTGGCAATGGGGGCGTCTTTCTGCTCATCATCGTCGTCCAGATCGCTGAGCGGACTATCACTCTCATCAAGTACCGCTCTGGTTGGTGAAGGGGCAGGTTGGCTTTGCGATTCTCCTGCGCTTTCATGGACAGTAGTATGTTGCTCAGATTTGGTCTGTGTCTCCTTAGCCTCAGCGGACTTGGCCGGAACAGACTCCTCTGCTTCGGAATCAGACTCAGGTCCAAGGAGTGTGGTCGGTTTGAGCAGCTTGTGGAATGGATTGGCCGCTTGCTGCTGTTGCTGTTGCTGCGATTGAGACTGTGACGAGGTCTTTTCATCGTCTCCGTCGCTCAGGTCGCTCAGGTCACTCTCATCGCCACTCACGATGGTGTTTGCCACGCCAGTACGAGCACCATTTGCTGAAGCCTTGGGATCGGCAACCTTCATTACTGGCGCTGCGCTGTAAGCAGAGAAATCAGCAACAGAATCCGTATCGAGATAGCTCTGTTCATCCATACCAGGCATTGTCGACACAGTGTCAAACTCACCTGGAGCTCCCGTGGAGACAACCGGGCGAGAGTGGATTTGGAAAGTCAGCTGTGCGTTTTTGAGATTCGTATTCTCAAGCCCCAGCGTTATGCGCTGTGAATAGGGCTTTTCCTTGGCAAGCGGAGCCAAATCAATTGAAAGCTCGCCCACAGTCTTAGTCTTGTTACCTCCCGAGTGTAGCTTCAGGATAATTTTGGAAGTCTTGGACTGGAAAATGGGATTGTCTTCGGTGGACTTCTTCTCCTTGTACAGTGTGCACATCAGCATCATAGGGTTACGCTTTTGCTCCTCAATGCCCCAGGTGCATTCACCGTTGCTGCATTTTACAACAGGACCCTTTGCAAGGTGTGGTCCTCGGACCCAGATGGCTGACACCTCACATTCTGCAGCAACGCCCATCTCGAGTTTCTCCAACACAAGTGCATATTGATACTTCACGGGCGTAGTGCCCATACGCGCGATTCGTCGAAACATGTTGGCGCAACAGTTAAGTGAGGCTTGGTGATGCTATTACTGATTACGCTCGAGGGGCTTGTCCTGATCAGTTCAGTTCAAGTTTTTACCTCCCAAGAATGTTAATGGCTGAGCCGACCGTGCGGTCTCGTTTCGTTTCGTCTCGTTGAATGCTTGGCGTGGCGCGCGAGTTCACTCGTGCGTGGCCAAGAAGAGCCTCTAGACAGAATCGAGATGGTGGTGTTGCTTCAAGTTAGTGCACGATGTTTCAAGAGGAGCATCACCTAGATCCCAGCTTTTCACTGCATGTACTCAGGAAGGAGCCAGCTTTGCTCTGCGGTATCTACGCATATCTATGCGTGATTGATGAAAGACGTGGGCAACCCGAGATGAAGAATTGTGGCATTAAACTCGCCCCACCAAACACAGGTTCGGAATCCCCCGTCTGCATAATTCGGACTCTTTCACCAGACCTCGAGCACGGCGGATGCTTGTGAGCTGGAGGGTTTCACGACGGTTCTGGGTCTAGCTCAAGTGAAGACCGCCCAAACAAGACGGAGATTAATTTACACCACCGTGCTTGTACGAACTCCAGCGTACCGTTCCGCGCTCTCTGGTCATTGCCGCGAAAGGGGCGCAGAGTATCGGAGCAGTCAGATTCCATCAGCGAGGCTTGGATAAACCATAGTTTCGCACATGTACGGATGTGTTGTGTGCAAAATCTAGAGAACAATCGGAGTACTACTAGAATTGGTAGCGCATCCATATATTATACTTCACTCAACACACCCCACACGGTCTATCCGCCAACGTCGGTGTGAGTATCCTTCCATCATTCCAAGGCCTATCCGTCCTGGCCTGGAAGCGTGCTCACTTCGTCTCTCGTCTCGTCGGCCGGTGATGCCATCCACCCGCCGGCGGCCGATACGCTAAAAAACGGCTCTCGGCCACGGCATTGAGATAGGATTACGTAGTGTGCGTGGTAGGGTAGCCTCACTGAGAGGGCATGGGAGTGAGTCAATTGAAGTTTATTTGATTCTAAAAACCATTCTAAACTGATTTAAATCTCAAACACACGTGGAATAATCTAGAACGCATACCTTCCCAACACCTTTCGCCTTGGTTTGAAGCGAGAACGGACTGGTGTACCCCGCGGGATTGAGTGAACCAGAGTAGCAATCCCAAGGCTGCTTACGGAGCGGAAGAGCTTGACCGTACTGAACTATTCTCTGCTCGCTAAGGCGGTTATCGTCACAGGTAGATTAGTATTGCACATCACAAACACACAAGCCTAGCATGGGTAAGATTCGACGCAAGTTGCAACGCGCGGAGGCTGGCGCCATGGGCGACGAGTCCAAGCCTCTTGAGCCCGCAGCACCCGCTGCCAAGAAGGCTATGGAGGAGAGCAAGGCAAACCAGACCCGCAACCGACAGCTGATCGCTCCCGGCCTCGACGCCGAGCGCATCCTGGCCATCGTTCAAGCACAGGAGGAGCGGGTGAAGCAGTTGAAGCGGATGAAGGCCGAGAAGGCACGTCAGGCTGAGGAGCAGAAGAAGGCACGAATTGAGCGCGAAATTGAAGAATCAAAGGCCGTCCGAACCGTGGAAGACCCTCGCGAGCGTCACAGACTCGAGGAACAGGAGATGCGCAAGTATCTAGCACAGCTCCGTGCAGAGCGTGATACACTTTCCAAGTCCAAGCACGAGGCCGCACAGCGCAAGGAGTTGACAGAGCGCATTACCAAACTTGAGGTTGACTTCTACAGGCGCACTGCAAAGGAGCTCCGTGATTGGTGGTCACAGCTGACGGTTCACGAGCAGAAGACTATTAAGAATGCAGACAAGATTCTCCGCAGGATCGAGCAATACGAGGCTACTGCAGGTCAGGAGGAAGAAGCAGACAATATCCAGGAAGATTCCATGGGACTATAAATGTAAGGTATTTGTTAGTAAAGATCACACAGCTTGTTTCAGGATGTACGGTAAATTGTACGAATTCATAGTTGTGCTTGGTTTATGGCGAGGCTCGGGTCTCATCAGGATGTGTGACCCAATAAAGAGAAAAGACAAGGTTAAGAGTTCGCATACAGCTACGTCTCGGTTTCCGTATAATTCCAAGAACAGTAAAGTGAGTCGTAAATACAGTATTAACAAGTGCATGTGCGCAGCTAGGCCCCAACGAAAAATTGAAGAATCTCAGGAAGAATCAGATCAAGCCAAGCCATCCAGTTCGTCTCGAAGTGGTGCTGCTAGAGAGCCGAGAGTCTGCGGAACTCTAACGAGTATAGATCAGCCTGGAGCGAGCATGACAGGGTCTGCAAATGGATGGGTATGCTCGAGTGTAGATATCGAGGGGTGGTGGGCCGACCGTGGTAAATTGACTTTTATACAAATAGAGAAAGATTACTGTTAGTCGGGCGTGAAGGACTTCACAAGCCGGAGATTCGTGTTCAACATTGAGATAGTCCCGTAGCCTGTTGATGGCACATCAAAGGTAGTGAGTACGGAACTAAGTGGTGTCATCTGTGTTGACTGTTGGCATCAGCGGGGAGATCCATGAGTGAGGACGCTGATTAATCTCATATGCAACGCCTACAAGGTCATAGCACATGGCTCAGTGATTTCTTCGTGTAGGACCTGGCTCTGTTCATTTCGAGTTCATATGTGCTTACTTGGGAGTGAAGGTGATCTTCCAGAACTGTGAGAGGTGATCAGCCAAGCAAGATCCTGTCGGGCAGAGATACACGAGCTTCTCACTCGTGGAGCACTTGCCACAGGCAAAAGATGTACGAGAGTTTTTCTTATTCTTTCGACACTCAGCGCAGTAGCCACGCCACGAGACGCCCCTCTTCTTGCCGTATTCGTCGTCGCTGTCTTCAACCATATGGAGTTCATGCTGGTGATGGTGTGCGTGCTTGTGCTCGTCTACAGCAGCGTGGGGTGCAGCATTCATAATGGCTGCTGCAGCGGCAAGCGCAGCAGCAGCACCGCGTGCTGCACTCGTAGTTCCGGAGGAAGAAGCAGACGACGAAGACGAAGCGGGTGCCGCCGAGGAAGATGATGCACTTTCAGCCCACACTGCGCCCTGCACGCGCGCATGTGGTCGAGCATCACTGCTGGAGCTGGCTGCACCTCGAGCTCCACCCCGAGCAGCCACAGCCGCCTCTGGCTTCATCGCGAGTTTTGCATCGTCCTTGGATTTGCCATCGGCCTTCATCTGACTCTCAGTGGTGGCTTCGCCATGCGATTGCGTGTCCAGTTCCTCCAGGTCCGTGCTAGCACGGCGCTTGCGAGTGATGTAAGAGCCTCGTGGGGCGCCACGGATGGGTTTGTCGCGACCGAGGGACTTGCAGAACTTCTTCACACTGACGAGGTGGCACACGTCGGTGGCCTGAGGAGGATTATTACCACTGCCGACTATGCTGATTTCTGAACCCATGATCTCAAAGTACGAACGAGATGTCTCAAATGAATCAAGGGGCTAGGTGAATTAGCGTGGATAAAGCGATTTCAGCTGAAACGCGCCGTCTGAGGTCAAACCTGCTCTGTTTCCAGGATATCCCTGTCTAGTATCGAGATGCACTCCTTTAGAGAGGGTGTTTTTTTGCGCGCGTGTCAGGAGCTACCGGTGTATGCTGGGCCTGAAGCGAGCGTGAGTGGGCTCAAAATGCCACGTGAAGCACGAGTACGTGTTCGAGTAGGCGGATACGAGCCTAGAGCCCTGTCATATGTGGTTAAGTGGGGGGCAAGGGTAAGGGGGGTTCAGCGAGTAAGTTGGAAAGAGTCAAGTATGTGATATTGTGTAGATGTCAGACTTGTGTCAGTTAGCGCAACGCATACTCTACAGGGCTAGAGACACAATGACTTCACTCGCCACTCCGGGCACTCGCGTGCAGGCGCGGTATGACCCCCCAAACCGCCTCACTTGCACCTTGGAAAAACGGGTCCAAATTCAAATTTTACGCGCTCATTCTAGCCCTTTCCGTCCAAAAGGTAGGCTCATTTGGCTGAATCCGTCCAAAAGGTAGGCTCGGGTTGCGCGCCAAAAGCGATTCAGCTGCGGTACACGTTGTGCACATGGGCTGTGGTACTTGGACACACCCCCAGAACAATACACAGACTAAGCACACATCATTTTAACTTCGTAACACTTCATCCTAATCCATACACACGCAGTTTATCCTCATCCAGTGAATTTATTTGACTGGTTTGGAACTGTGCAAGCGGTGGTGAATCGATCGGGAACGCAGCCCCCGCCGAGATACTATAGTGAATAGCAAAGGAATGCTTGGGCACGCTGAAAAAGACAGATTGGAATGGGACGTTCATCATTTCTTAATGTAACAAGCGTGGGTTTCGTCGAGGGTTGAGAGTGGGCACGTTGGCTTGACTTTGTTTCGTCAGGTGTAGGTCGCCTCCAACGTCTCGACTACCCCACATAATCTGTGCAATTGCATGACGTAGTGAACATATATACATACATTATACAGGTTTGGGAGCGAAATCTCGAATCCATGATATGACTGCTCTGAATGTCGCTGCAGTTGAGAGAATGGGAGGCCTAAGTTTCGTTGACTCGTATCGACATGCAACGCGGGTTGCAGGCCTCTCGCTCGACCCTTCGCACCTTACTGGTATCGAAGTGCGGAGCGAGAACACGATGAGTGACAAAAGACCGGTGCGACGTGATCTATCGTGTCTCAAGTCGTTCCATTCCTTACTTGGCCAATCGAACGGCCTTTACAGAGCGATCGACGTAAGGCTTGAGCGGGAAGCCTGTGAGATCGGGGCAGGTGAACGTCATTTCTGCGACCTTTTTGCTGTCAATGATGTACTTGCCTCGCTTAGTGTGGTGACCCATTGTGGGAGCACCGCGGCCTTTGTAGAAGTTGCGATTGCCGCGCTTGGAGGTGATATTTCCACGGAAGATGCCACGGAGCAGCCTGGTCGCCGAGAACATGTTGAGTGATCAAGCTTGTCTAATCGACCTGAGTCGTCGAACAAGCCACCTGGATTCATACAATCGTAGAAAGCGTGGTGTTGAGGCACAATGTGAGGAAAGAATTCGTTGGACGATATGGTTTCGTGTCTTTTTCGCAGGTTAACGTAAGGTATTTCGGGGATTTGACACATGTTTCCATCGCCCCTTTGGACTATGTACACTACAATAGGGTTTTCGGACACAAGCACACGACCCACGCCACGCCCTGGAGTCCCAAATATCGCAGTTGTGAGACTTGTTCCGACCGCTCGATGCGAAATCCGGGCCAGGACACCTAGAGACGCCTCAAAAATGATATAAATACCGCTTCTGCCACACCCCCGCCGACCGGAAGAGAACCCATCCACCCGAGGAAACCGCCCACGCTCTCCTTGGGCGGAGAGGGGTCCAAATCTGGGCCAGGACGGATAGGAAATCAAAGCTACATTCTAAATACTTTCAGGGTCTCAATTGAGCCTCTGACAAGGCAGAGGACAGCGCTACGCTATCGCAATGTCTTCCTTGACCAGCGACGAGCTGAACTATGCCATCTTCAGATACCTGCTAGAATCAGGTAGGTAGAATATTTCCCTTTTCCCATTTCGCGCCCCCTCGCATCTTCTGGCTCTGAAGTCATGTTCGCCCCCTGTTTGACGCGGTTGTGACGCTTAACTCACGCATCTGACCACGTGGTGTGATTCATGTCTCTAGGCTACGTCCATAGCGCGTTCGCGTTCTCGCACGAGTCCTCGATCACAAAGTCAAACATCGCTGCAAGCGATGTCCCGCCCGGAGCGCTCATCTCGTTTGTGCAGAAGGGCTTGCAGTATGCCGAGATCGAGGCGCACGTTTCGGAGGTACGTTATGTGAAATGACTCCAAATGATGGATAGTATCGAATGGTCTCATCAAAGCACCAAGTCGGTATGCAGATGCTTGTGAAGTGGCACCCCTCGCTGCACTCACTAGTAAGATGGATATCTCACTCTGTTGGTATCTCGATATCTCGCGCATGCGCGATGCCCTACTTCTCCCATGCTGTAAACACCATATAGGACGGAACTGAGACGCTATGTGATGGGACGTTTTCGCTGCTGACCCCGCACGTGTGCCGAGCCACGACGCGCAAGCGGGTTTTCGACCCCCACGAACCAATTGACGCGGACTACGGTGTGCTGGAGATGGATCCCAACGAACGCTTTGAGTTCTGGGGGCACTCGGCACTTGTGTGCACTACAATTTGGCACCCCACCCAGCCTGTGCTCCTTACAGGTTCCGCAGACGGAACTGCACGCATTTGGGATCTTACTGCAGAAACCCGAGGTGTGCTGCGCAGCTCACAGGTCTCGAGCGCATCCAGGTCGCTCCAGGCAATGACTGCCTCCACTGCAGCAGCAGCGTCCGCTGCAGGTGTACCAGGAGCTGTCGGCGGCGTCGCCGGTGTCGGCAGTGGTGCTGTTGCTGCGGCCACTGGTGGTGTTCCAGGTGCGACTACGTTCACTTCCGCTATGACCAGTGCTGCCGCATCCCTTCTCGCGGCCAGCGCAAGTGCCGCTACTGGTGGAAGCGCCATTGGAGGGTTGTTGGTTGTCTCACCAGCAGAGTTCGAGCGCCAGCGACAAGCCATTGTCGACTCGAGTGTTATCCTCGAAGCCGCTCCAGACCCGAACGAGAAGTTAGCGAGGGAAGAGAGTAACAAGAACCAAAACGACGAAGACGAAGACGACGACGAAGATGAGGCAGAACGCAAGGTGAAGCGCGTTTACCGTGGTGGCGAGGTACAGAGAACCGAAGCCAAGGCCAGTGCAGCCAAGCTCAGGCGCAACCGTGCGGTAGTCGCCGCAGACTGGAGTCCCGCACAGGACTACCTGGCAGTTGCTACATACGATGGCGCTGTGTTGGTATTCAGCTCTTCAGCGGCTATTACATCTTCCTCTGCACCCGCAGCCGTGCTTAACGATCCTTCACTGAAGGGCCTGCTCTCTGCGCAGAGCTACCTGAACCAACTGTCATTGCGTCATGTGCTCAGGCTTCCAGGATCCAGCCGTGCGCATGATGGCCCCGTTGCAGTGTGCAAGTTCGCACCGCTACCAGGATCGACCCTCCCCATCTCACCAACCTCGGGAAGTCGATCGTTCGCTATGCCTAACAAGGGCCTAGAAGGCGCTCCGGGTATTACCCCTAATTCCATTCTCCTCCTCACCGCTGGCGTAGATGGCGTCGCCTGCATCTGGGACGCAGAGGCTGGCACATTGATCCGTAAGTATGGCAAAACAGCCGAGTCGGCATCTGAAACGAAGGAAGACTACCCGACCTGCCACGCAGGACCGATCCTTGACGCTGATTGGCGATCACCCTACAGCTTCGCAACGGGTGGCGCAGATGGCAACATTTTTATTTATGATATCCGAAGGACAAGCAACACCCCTATCTACTGCATGCTAAAGCCGCATGCAGGTCATGCGCATCACTCGCGGATACTCGATCGTGAGGATGAACTGAAGGCAGAGGCGGAGCTGAGAGGATCTCCTCCAACACCCTTCGATCCATACGTGGCAATACCAGGGGTTCCCGCACCCTCACCTACAGCCCCACAGCAAAACGCACAACTCTACGAGATCAACACCTTACGGTGGTCGCCGAGCGGTAGTCTTTTGGCAACCGGAGGAGAAGATGGAGCAGTTTTGGTCTGGCACGTACCTGAGATCCCACCCTACATCACGTTGCCTACTTCCACTGAGAAATCGGGCGACGCAGAAGAAGAGGGCGAGGACGGCGCAGATGCGGACGAAGCCATGACTGCAACGCCGACTACGGCTTCAGGAAAGAAGAAGAAAGGAGGTAAGGCACAGCTAGATGCTCAGCAGCGTTCGCAACTTAAGGAGCTACAACGTAAGGAGCAGTTGCAGAAAGAGTTGGGCAACGCTTTAGCAGGATCAACGACCACCGCCCATTTGGTTCGACCGTTGCTTAGACTCATCGACCATCGCCGAGCCGTCACCACGGTACGATTTAACGTTTCGGCACGACATCTTTCCCTACTACCACCGTGTGCAACCTCTAACGAAGGTGGTGCTGCAGCCGCACTCTATGCACCAGCAGCACAATACCAGCACCCAGTTTCCCCATACGAATCCCCAGGTGTGTTCCTCGCGTCCTCATCTCAAGACTGCACCGTCAAGATCTGGGATATTGCGAAGGGTCGTTGCCTCGTGACTCTCTCACGACACATTCACCCAGTGAACACCATCGCTTGGAGCTTACCCAATCCGCTCTTTAACCCGTTAACAGCGCCCGTTGGAGCGACGCCTAGCTCTGCCCTCCCCGCAGTCGCGGCAATGGCAGCAATGAACACCTCAACAGCCACCGCGGCGTCGGTATCCTCCAACACCACTCCCGCTACCTCCTCTAGTGCAGGCTCCAATTCGGGAGCCGGAGGTCCAAATGGAGGTGCCCCTGTGAGCACCACAACAACCACATCAGCGTCTCTTATTGTCCCAGCCTCAGGCATGCTCCCCACGGTGCTACCCTCAGGTATCGCTACTGGACAGTATTTGGCAACCCTGTCACACGAGCGTGTGCACATTTGGTCTGTGGCGGATGGATGCTTGGTCAAGACCATTCACTGCCCAGCAGGCGCGACTGACGTGGCCTGGTCGAACTTCAATCCTACACTTGTGGTAACATCCGCAGGTGGATCTTCCACCAGCAGCAGTAGCAGCAGCAGTAGTAGCAGCGCAAGCAACAGTACACAGGAAAGCAAGAATCTTATGCTAGCCCAAGTGTTGAACACAGGCTTTGTAGGACAGGTTGCAGTAGCATGTGCAGATGGCTCTGTGTATGTTGCAGAAGTTCGATTGTAGATTATAAAGTGCTCCATATCCACCCGACCCAATACAAACCACTAATGTTATATCGCCCAGGAAACTCCGGTTGTCTCTAGTTTAAGTGCTAAAGTGTTATAGGACTTTTGTAATGTACGACTTTATGAGAGCTATTTGTTACATTTATACATGGATGTTGACTTTGTACATGAGGAGAAGCAATTAATCCTAATACGACTACCTTGCATTTGTTGCGTCTGACCCTCCCTGTGACGGCGATCGTTCGCTTGGAGAAGCTTGGACATGCTCCGGAAGATCCACAGGCTGGGTGATTCGAGGAAGCCCCGAAGTCTGCTCGGCGAGAACATCGTATGCCAAAACTGCCGCTGCAGCATGCACTGCAACAAGATGACGACGGTTGGCGATTTCTGCGGTTTCCTTGGCCCGCTGACGAGCCACCTCAGGAAGAACATAGGTGGACAGAAGGTCCTGAACGACGCGGTTGGCGTTGACAGCATCGAGGGCTGAGGAGGCTGTTGAAGACGCTGGTCGGGTCTGAGCATATTGAGAAGCCAGCTGCGCCTCGGCCTCGGCTTCTTGTTGTCCTTCCAGTGCAGTAACAATGGGATCCAAAGTAGTCTGCTTGACCTCAGCCACAAGCTGAGCACGAGCGTTCGCGGCGCTTTCGACCGCTGACTCAAATACATCATCCAGATATCGATCGGCTGTCGCTCGATGGGTTTCAAGGACAAGTTCGAGCACGTGCTCTTTCTTAAGACGCATTGCATGCTCCATCTGGCGACGGCCGCTTTCTTCGGCCTCACGAAGCCGTCTGTCTTCGCGAGCGGCCTCGACAAACTTGGTGATCTCCTGTGCTTCGGCAAGGCGAGCAACCTCCTTGGAAAGGAAGCTCGCGGCTTCGCTGATGAGCTGGCCCTGCACGAGATCCAATGCATTCGACATAAGACGGTTCGTCTTCTGCTCCAGGTACTGAGCTTCCTGTGCCTCGATCGCAATCTCGGCGTCTCCTTCTCCCAACCGCAGCTCCTCGATGAGGGGTAAGGCCTTTGTTCGACCGACGTGCATTGCATTCTGAACGGCTCGACCACGAAGTACACGCTGGAGCAAGAGCACGGCTCGCGACAGCTCCTCATGCTCAACCGCCTCGACACTGGGCGTGGGGGGTCGGAGCACAGGCTCGAATCGTTTGTACACGTTGACTGTGGTTGGTTTTGCGGTTTGACCGGCATCCGCGGTGAGCATCTTGTGCACTCGCTCCAATGCGTCTGCAGCCTTGACTGATTCACGTGTCTCTTTAAGCACTTCGGACGGCTTGGGAACCACAACGGTCTCTTGCTCAGCACGCAACGCTGGGTTTTGGATTGTTCGCTCGAGTGCTGCGAGCTGGCGAGAGTTGTTCAGCAGAGGAATGCCATAATCCACGACTTGATTCTTAACCGGCATTCGTCCTTCTCGAACTGCAGGAGCATAGACAGGACTTGCGAAGTCTGCCGTTTCTGAAATAATGTCACGCTTGGCACCTTTTTTGCTTGGCTCGCGGCTGCGGTCAAGTCCTCGCAACGTTTTTAGTCGCTCTCGGTGTATGCTATCGAATGCAGCATCGCGCTTTTGTACGGCCGCCTCGCGTACAGCGTTAATCCTACTTTCGTTAAGCATTTGAGACTTTTCCTCTCGTGCCTTGAGCGCCTCGATCAAGACCTGCAGTCTAGCTTCTTGCTCTTCCTGCATTAGCTTCTCCCGCTCTTCCCATTCCTGCCGCTCGCGCTCATCTAGCAGCTTTTTGCGGAGCGCACGTGATGCTTCATCGACAGGAGCTGGCAGTGATGCCTCGAACGCTCGCTTCTCACGCATCTGTTGAATCAACTTGATTTCCTCAAGGCCAGCCGGCAGACCGTTACCCCAGGTAAGATGGGCAATCGAGAGAACCTCGGGGTCAGGCTGGCCAGGAGCTGTAATATAGTCTGCGGAGAACGGATCTGTCTGGGTCTGGGATTCACGATACATGGTCTGGACACCAACTGATCGAGTAAGGGCCACCTCTTCCACGGCTGGGGATGCTGCAGCACCGTCCTGTGTTTGCGCTCCGGCGGATGCTACCCCAGCACCAGTCGCAGCCGCTGCGTCTGCCGCTGCATTGGCAGCTTCTGGACTCATGATAACCTCGGGTGGAATGGCCTCCATGTAAGGTACAACAGGTCGTTTGAAGAACTTGTACCGTTCCGAACCTCTCACTGACACTCGTGGGTCGGCCTCAATGCGCGGCGGTCGTGGTGTAAACTTGAGTGTAGCAGCGTTGGCTGGATCGATTGCAAGCGCAGCCTGGGTCGCAGCTGCCGCTTTGGCCGTCGCCGCGGCCGCCCTCGCTGCGACTTGGCTTGCGCGTATGGTCTTTCCGGTGGAGACCTGGTAGACGGGATCTGGAAAGGGGAGAGTTGGGGGTGAAAATGGGTTAACAAGTCGTTAGCTTATGCATCTAAGGATGGATTCCCAGCGATCGCACGAGTACCACTCGTTCAAGTGCTTCGATAGGACGCCGCATATGCAATTGGTCGTCCTCGTATGGGTGTAGATCCCTAAAAACCCCGGGGCCTTTTCCCTGGCTCGGAGGCGGGAGGCGGATGGCGTTCGACTTGAGGACTTACCATAGATGCTATCAAGCGGTCTCGACGCGGTATATCCGCCGGTGCGGACCTGCGTGACCGTTTGTGACATCGAATCCCGGTCTGGATGGCAGGTGTGTTGAGAAGGAGGGGTGAATACGAGTGGATTTGAGGCTACGTTTGAGTGATATGGCGTTGTTATGAGGGTTTTCTAGATTCATGAGGGCATAAGAATTCGTGACATGCGTTTATAACAAGACACACAAGCGTCATACCGCCAAAACACCACCCAAAACAATATCGTTACGAGCTCTGTTCGGTTTGAAAAAAACCGTTTCTTGTTCTGAGGCCGCCAAACCCGCCCGCGCTCCAGGCTGGCGAACGCAGAACAATGCCAGGCCATGGCGCGGGCGGCCCCGTGGCATCCGCACTAGGGTGGATAGAGTTGGAACATTCCCGCCAACCTCCACACCCTTTCTATACAGCCAGAATAGGCTGTTGGAGTGAAGGTATGACCATGAAAATTGGTGTCAGCAGTGAGCTCGGTAAAATCGAGCTTGAGGTGAACTGTTGGTACACTGTATCACACCTGAAATCAATGATTCAAGATAAATTCAGTACGTACACATGAGACCCTGACTATACCTGGGGCTTTGAGGTCCTTCTAGGTGTTCTTTCGTCACTTTTCTCGATTAATAGTACTAACCAGGCATGTCGTATTCTTATTTACATGATAACTCACAGATGTTCCAGTATCCGACCAAGAACTCACGTTTAAGGGACGGACCCTCGTTAACAGCGAGTACCTGCTGAACTATGACTTCCCGATCTCAGGAGTGGCCGAGGTCGAGTTGACGATCCGTGGGTCCGACGACGTCGAGGTTATCGAAATTCACCGGCCGCCTCAGCAGCAGGGCCAAGAGTCCATTGGCTCTGAGAGCGCAGGCGCTAGCAGTAAGAGTAGTAGTTGTAGTAGTACTAGTAGTCCTGATGAGGCGCTAGCATCCTCTCAGGCAAGCTGGCTTCTGAATCTGGATGAAGTCAACTACGGTATGGTTCTTTCCAACCCCTCAGACGCCGAAGAAGTCATCAGAGCAGACGCCAGCATCAAGGAGAGTCCGCAGGAGAAGACAGCTTTGGAACCGCCTTCCTCTTCACAATCATATGGAGGCACTGTATCCACGACTCTTGCATCTCTTTCTCGCGACTCTCTTGGCAATGCCAATGTCATGGAAGCCCTTGACCGCTCTATACGGGCAGCGGAAAGCAGACCAATCCCCAAGTTTATCTTCAGCGCAAGTTTGTGGCCACGAGTGGGGGTGACGTCCTCTCTCGGAAAGGAGTCGGACCCTTCCAAAATGGGCGTAGGCGCCGCCTCAAGTCCGTCTAAATCCGCTCCGCAGGATGACGCTAAGGTTGCACAGATGGACGAGACAGAAAGATGGGTTAAGAATCTGGCATCAGTGGAACACGTCCTGACCAAGGGAAAGTGGAGCTCGATCAAGACCGAAGCTGAGAAGTTGCGAGAACAGATTCCTGCCAATGTAGAACAGTATAATCGTCAGTTGCAGCAATTAACCGACCGAAAGCAGCAAAGTGGGCAGAGGGTAGGCCAGGCGACAGAGACAGGCTTATCGCCAACGTGTTTGTCAGACACAGCCAGCTTGCTGGAGGGGGCTCTCGAATGGCTGCCAGGTGACATTACTATGGACACTGGATCCGAATCACTTCCTCTCATCTCCGGAGACAAGTCCCGAAACTTGGAGATGTATACGTTCGAGGTTGATTCGTTCGCGCTCCAGCAGGGTTCTGCAGGAATGCGGGAAGGGTCTCCCTACACTCACATGGACGATTCCCTGATGAGAAGTGAGGGTCATGGTGGCGGATCCAGAAGCAGCTTGGAGAGATATGAGGCTAGTATGTCCGCATGTGACGTTTATGCGGCATACGAAGGTGGCGGTGGTAGTAGCAAAAATAGTAGCAGTATGGCGTCATGGAGTGAGCATCCACCCAGTGTACCACTCGCTGCAGCCGCTCCGTCCAGTCTATCAAATGAATTTGCAATTTACGGACCAAATGATCAGTCTAGATGGTCAGGAAGAGCATTCCCGTGGACTAGCGAGATCTATGAATGCAACTATCACCTCGGTAACCGTGAATTCCGACCGCTTCAACGTGAGGCCATCAACAGCCTACTTAGTGGCAACGATACCTTTGTACTGATTCCTACCGGAGGTGGCAAATCAAGAATTTACCAAGTCGCGAGTCTTCAGAAACCAGGTGTAACCATTGTGTTCTCACCGTTACTTGCATTGATTCAGGACCAGTTGCACGCCCTTAATGCCTGGAGTATCCCAGCGACCTCACTGCAGGGGAGTAATACTGCTGTCGTTCGCCAGCAGGCCATGGACGGCAATTTGAAATTGATTTTCCTGACTCCAGAGAAGTACGCCAAAAACAAGGCAACAAGACAGCTCCTGGACGACCTGTATCAACAGAATAAGCTAGCCTTCTTTGTAATCGATGAAGCACACTGTGTGACTCAATGGGGTCATGATTTCCGTAGTGACTACCTCGGTCTCACAAATCTCAAGGTTTCGTACCCAACCATCCCGATTGTAGCGCTAACTGCTACCGCTACGAATGCAGTACTTCGTCACACTATAGCCACACTACGCTTGCGCTGTACCCAAGTTTTTAGAGGTTCATTCAATCGAGAGAACCTTTTTTACGAGGTGGTGCCAAAACGCCATGACTTGAGTAGAGACATTGCCGAGTACATCAATCAGCATCACCCTGGAGAATGTGGTATTGTGTATGTCTTCAGTAGAAAAGAGGCTGAGAATCTTGCAGAAGACTTGCAAAAGCGTGGCATTCAGAGCTTAGCTTACCATGCCCAAATGTCAGACACAACGCGTGAAGAAGTACAACGCAGTTGGAAGGAGGATCGATGCCAAGTCATCGTCGCTACAATTGCCTTTGGAATGGGTATTGATAAGCCTGATGTAAGGTTTGTGCTACATAGCACGATGGCATACTCCCCCGAAGGGTATTACCAGGAATCTGGAAGGGCTGGCCGAGATCGAGAGAACCGAGCGGACTGCCGAGTATACTTCAGTGATCAGGATCGCTATAAACTTGCAAGATTGAAGATTGACGGATCCGCTTCTCTGGACAGCGGCATGAGTCGATCTGAGAGCAATAAGATCAAGGCACAGACTCTGCACAAAGTGTTGACCCAGGCGCTCATGTGTCACGACTATGTAACGTGTAGGCGCGTATCGATGCTATCGTATTTCGACGAGGTTTTCGATGCGCGACAATGCAATAAGATGTGCGATAACTGCTTGAATGGTGACCGTGCGATGCTAGTTGATGCAACACCCTTCGCCATTGCCGTGATCAACCTCCTTGAAGCTGCAACCTCAAGAGGAATGTCCACAACAGGAATGACCGCAATCACAGGCGCATGTGTGTTGGCGAGCAATCCACAAAAACGTGACGCTGAGCTGATTACAGCTAGGAGTGTAATTTATCGTACAGACCTTCGAGATCTCTTCCTAGGACGTAAAGATGCCACACCAAACACCACGAAGCGGAAGATGCAGCGACAGCAAGTTGAGGAAGCTGTCGCAAACGTAGAGGATCTGGGATACGCACGAAACCACCCGCTTGTGTCAGGGGACTCAGGGACCTTGCCAACAATATCATTCTCCAAGGACCACTTCGATGCCTTGCTGGCTCGGATGGCCAGTCTCGGCCTCGTCTGTGAATATACCAAGCAGATCAATGATAGTCCAGTCGCATGTGTGGGTCTAGGTACGCCGCAACAGATCGCTAAGCTGAAACGAGACTGGGAGTCTTGTCCGAGGTCGATGTCTGTTTCGATGACGCAACGCGCTCGGGAAGATCCTGACCGCCCACTACTTCCACATTATGAGCATCTGTTGGGGTATGATAGTACGACCGGTTTACTGCCTGATGGGAAATTCCGGGTTGTTATCTCAGTGCGCGTATCCAAGGACGATGCAACATCGAAGCGTAGTCTGAGAGTACGTCGAGTGGGACATACCTCAAGCGAATCAAGGACTAACTCCGAGAGGACACCTTCCGCCGGTGTGGGTCTAGCCAATGCACAGCAGAAAACCCAAGGGAACCAAAGGGCGACCTCGAGTACACTTTTTGATATACCGCACCACACCTTGCTGGACTCTGAAGTAACATCGTCGTTGGCGCTATTGGCTCCAGAAGAAGTGATAGAACCATCAGAGCCAAAAATTGGAGGAAAGCGAAGGCATCGACAAAGTCAAGCAAGCACATATGAACTTGGAGGTCTGCCGCTCGAGCACAAAAGTGGCTCGAGTGGGGTCTCACTTCCAACAGTGCGGGATCTTCCAGTGGTCATGGATAGTGCATCGGCTCAAGACGGACATGAGAAGAAAGCTCAGGCGCCGCCTGTTGTGGTACCAATCGCGGGTACAACAATTGGCCCTAGTGTTGTACGTACGACGTCACTGCAGCCACCTCCCACACTGCTAGGCCCCATGTCAAGCACTGCATTGCCAACGCGTACGACATCACAAGATGTTAAGGAAGTTGATCTAGGTAAGACCATGAAGAGATCAACGAGTCAGTCCAGCATTGCGTCATTCATCATTGCGTCGCATCAACGTGCTCTCCCTGCAACTGCCAGCACGACCGCAACGAGTTTAGTGAAGTCGGAGTCGAGCCGAGTTAGCTCGGACGCGACAGGCAGGTCTACTTCTTCGCCCATGTCAAGCACAGTCGGGCCTTTGCCCTCTCTTGCACCATCATTCGTAACACTAGAGCCAACTTCTGCTGCAGCGGTGCCTCAGTTCATGCCTGGTATGTCGCAACTCGGACAGGAACCATTACAAGATGGTGAGGCTGGTCCACTCAGCCCAGAGGCCCGTGACGAACTGGAGACGCTGCTGTTTGAGGTTCGCAAAACGATCGTCAGGGAGAAGCTTGGTGGCAATGTCCATGTTCATCAAGTGTTTGAAAACAAGGTGATCACCCGCATCGTAAAGGCTGTTCCTACGACAATGCTCGATCTAGTTGATATTGAGGGATTTGGACTCAACAGAGCCGAAAAATTTGGAGCATACGTCCTCTGCTGTGTTGGCGATGTTCTTCGAACCTATCCAACACCAGGCCTTACTGCTCCCCCGCCCTATTTGACCTTGTCACGAGTGGAAGAGGCAGAACGTGCGCTGTTACCGCAGTTACAGAAGTTGAAAAGATTGGTTCGCGACGCAGGTGCTGACGGGGCAGCAAACTTGTCCCAAGAACGTGCGTCCACTCAAGAGAATAGCCAAGCGATGAGTCCAGTTGCGACATTGCATTCTAGGATTGGTTCGTCATGGCTTGGCCAAAAATAGTCTTGGAACAGAGAAATCAGCATACAATTGTGTGTTCGTTAGTAATAATCAATTACGTTTATGGGGAACAATGGTGCAAAATGTGGCGGAACCTTCGCTTCATGCAGAATTGATCTCCTGGAAGGATCCTCTCCGTCCCAGGGGACATCTGAGTCACAGCACCAAAAGATATCCGCCGTCACGGCGTGATAGTGTCAAATCTACGATCTCGTGGCTCAAGTGAAATGTGATGAACAGGGTAACTTTCAGTTTTAGACAAAATTAACAACGCGTTGAAACTTGGTTGCAAATATGGATGGCTTCAGCAGCTGTAGTGAGTTAGCATAATAGTGATGGAAAGACGCACTAGAAGAACCAGAGAATCGAGTAGATAGAAACTGTAGAAACATTAGCAAGTAAACAACACTTAAGAACCGTAAAGAGTCAGAAGCGTCTCACATGTCGGTCTGGTTCTCATTAATCCCGCGAAGAGGGTCCACACTCATCACAGTGGACGAATCACTACGAGGAGCTCCGCCTGCCGGTTGCGGCAGAGTGCGACTGTGATCGCTTGGTGTGTAGATATCCAAGAGAGAAATGGCAGGCTTTGCAGTGAGTTCATGCTCATTACTTGGGCTCATTACTCCTGGAACCCCAACAGAAGGTTGCTGCAATGTACGAGTTATCGATGAATTTGCAACAGAATGCTGTGACAATGCTGGGGAGGGCAGTTGAGGGAGACCGGAACAGCTAGGGGAGGCAGGAGGAGAGATCTCAATGCTGCGCGGGGGTGGTGACTTCGTAAGCTGTTGTGCGGCTGAGAGTTGCGCCGCAAGTTGGTTCATATCCTGGGAAGTCAAGGACAACTGTGGGGGGAGAATGAAGCGGGTCGGAGGCAACAACGATCTCAGTTCGTGTCTCTGTTCTAATCTTCGAATGGCGGGTCCGGCAACTGGCAAGGGTGCAGACGCTTGAGTTGGACCTCCACCCAGAGCCACACTAGCCTCTTGCGATACAAAAGTACTTTGCTCGTAGTGAATCAAACGGGTTACAGCCATTGTTGCTGACGCGGCCGCAGCGACACGACTTGGTTCACCAGGAGGCATTCCAGGAAGTGTCGGAGCCCTCGCCTTTCGGACACTCTCCATCGCAGAAGTGGCAGTATCGTAGGCTGCGGAGACCGCGGCGTCTGCGATAAGATGCAAATATGTCATGTGGTCCTGGCCATCTCTGCGAACGAGAAGATCAGATGACAAAGTGAAAGATCTTCCAGCGGGATTCAGCTCCGTTGCGGGTGTTGGAGGTGATGGGGAGAGTAGTACCGGAAGTTGAAGACGGCTAATGCGTGAAATTGGATATGGAGTGGAATGGTCACTTGTAGAAGGCGACAGTGCGGCAATTCCTCGCTTCATTTGGATAAACTTCATCAAGAGCTCCATCCCGATCCGATAATCACGATAGGTCGCAAAGCCATATGACTCCTCACCTTTCTTTGCTCCATAGCGGTCATCAGCGCTTTCGGACTTACCAGCAGCCTTCGGAGAAGATTCGTCGAATGACACTGAAGGCTCTGATGAAGACGACTTGACCACACGCGAGAAGTACGGAATATCTTTAGGGAATGGTACCCCACGCGATAGGCACCCTGCCTCCAAGAATGCGAATGCCTGTGGATGTGATTGGAGAGCATTCACAATCACTTGCATTGGACTCAGGAACATGTTCTTGTCGAACTGACCAAATGGTAGAGCAATAGTTCGAGGATTCATGTCTTGCGGAGATACGCAATATGGTGCTAAATCTGGGAATCGCGACAAGAAAATCGCCTCAACAAGCGAGTTCGCGTAGTTCGCTCTCAACTCGGATGTGGCTTTTTCTTCGTGCTTATTAGATAGCTCTCCAACCTGAGATGTGGCTTCTTGCGGCACACCAGTCGTTGTGTCCGCAGCCTCGAGGCGCAGACGAGTCTGCGACCGGTCAGATTCAACTAAACCAGAAGTCTGTGTGGACACCTCCGGACGAGTTCGCTTCGAACCGAGAGATCGGTCATCCTCATCCTCCGCACCTGTCGATGAGTTGGGATCCAATTCTTGAATAATGCTTGCGATGGGTCCCTGCAGCACATCTGCTGCGGTGTGAGCAGCTGGTATCATGTACCTCACGTGGCCGAGTGGCGAATCAACTTTGGCATTTGCTTTGGCATGGGTTAGTGGCATCTTCGCACCGCCGCCTCGCTGTGCATCTAACCATTCCGCAAAGCGGTTCTTTGCATGCTGCAGTTGAATCGCCTCCTCTGCGGCTGTAGATATTTCTTCCAATTGCGCCCCGATATCAGCAGCAATTGCGATTTTTCGGCCATCCTTTCCTAAACCAGGGTACGGACCGAACTGTGCGAGGTGGACTCGATACCACACATGGATAACCCCTAACGGTGTAGCCGCACGCATTAGGATCCGGCGGGGGTCCATGACTAATGGCTCACTCCACAAGTTTTTGGGAGTCGCATATGCTGGCGTGAGTGTCATGGGGAGGTATGCGACGCTAGCGCGCTTCGCAAGCTCATGAGACGTTACTGTAGTCAGTTGTAAAAGTATCTTGCGACAGTCATACGCCAACTCACACACAACGGGTGAAACCCATGGTGAGTTGATGTCTACCGGGAGTGAGGCCGCGCTAACTGGCCGACGACTGATGATCACCGGGTTTGCCTCAGACTGATCAGAGACCTCTTCCGAAGACCTCAGTCGAATGCACTGATTCTCAGTGACCACGGGGGGTGATGTGACAACCTTACTGTGCAACGAATGGAGATTGGACATAGTCCCCATGGTGCTGCTCTCAGCACTGTTCAGAGCGTCATCTGTCGGAACCACAAAGATGGAGTCGCAAAGATCGAGCAAGTGGCTGGGCTTCTTCGCAAGGACGGAAAGTTCTTTGGCTGCGTTCGGCCTGGCAATGACAAGCACGGGTGGGAGATTAGCTCTATGTAGCGTAAGCGACAGAGGTTGTCTTGAAGCCGAAAAGTGGCCATTGGTAAAACCACCGCGGAACTGGCCGGCCGATGCCCAAACACCAACAACATCACCCCGTCCACCAGCGAGCGAAGCTCCTGGGAGCGACAACAGATGCTGCTGCCTGGCCCGCTCCATTCGAGCTGCTTCAGGTGAAAAACGTTCGTGTTGCCAACCAAAGGTTTGTCGGAGTTTGTTGTAGTACCGGTTGCGCTCGGTCAGACTGTACGAGAGAGGGTAATACTCCGTTGGGACTGGAAGCGGCCTGCTCTGGTTTGTTACATGCTCCGACTTGACATCAACAACAGGCCCACCAACCTGCGCCGTCACTGCTCCGTTGGGGAAGTACGACCCAAGGACAAAGTCCAGGCGAGCTGCGCTAGTCTGAATCGTACGCCACTCATCGAGTGATGCCATATCCGCGCGAGTATACTCCAATGCGAGGGCGCGTGGGGTTAGACGTGGGAAGTAATTCAGACGTAGATGCGCACCATTAAGCGAATCTGCGTAGTCGTCACCGCGAATAGCGCCGAAGAGCGGATTGGTTTGCACGTTCGGTCCTTTCCAGCGATTCAGAGATTTGCTGAAATGACGCCTGGCCCTCATCTGACCCGTTATTTGGAAGGATGTGAATAAGGTTGTGGGCGGAGGCATGTCAATACGGTTGCCAACAAACGCCACTTCGTTGAGCTGGTCCGCGAGAGTTGGTGGATGATGCTCTGAAAGCAAGGAGAGAACCCCATGGCCAATGTTCAACTCGTACATAGACAAAGCTGGAATCGTCAGTGGACGCTCTCCCGTGGCGGAAAGTCGCAGCATCAAGGCCTTCAGTGGTGCTGACATGTCACACATTGTCTCGATACCCCAATCATTGTATGGGTAGAGTATAGCTCTTTGCCTGCCAGTCCATGCCCGCTTCAATATGGACAGTGCCATTTCCCTTAGCTTCAGGTGTTCCACAAGACTCTTTGCTAGCTTTTCGACGGATGCTTCAAGCTTCTCTGAAACATTCTGGGCATTCGTAATAATGGCACGTAGCTCAGCTAAAGTCTGTTTAGCTTCGCTATCCTGACCGTGCTCACGCAGCTTTGCATGTAGCGCCTGGGCTCGGGCGATCAGTTGTGTCGCACGCTCGATTCGTGCACTCTCTTCCTGAATCGCTATTGCATCCCGTTTTGAATTTTCCTCTGCTATTCGATGGGCTTCAGCTGCTAGAACTTTCAAGGCTTGATTGGCGCTAGACTCGGAGTGAACGGATCTTCCTACAACGATGTGCTTTCCTGATGGTGAAAACTTGGCTGAGATCACGTCCCAACCCCATGCAAGCCGAGAAGGTGGCAAGAAATGGAATGAGGTTTCCTGAACCTCCTTTAAGGTGACAGCAGTTTCTGTTGAGGCCATCACCTTGCCCATAGACTCCGGCTTTATAGAAACAACCGTAAGCGCAACCCTAGGGGGCGGCTGTCTAAGTATCGGATTCTGCATGCATCGAAGCAAGAACTGATCATCATCCTGGAGCTTGTTCAGACGCTGTTCATGCATCGAGAGCGCATCGCGGAACTGTGGGTCCAAGTCGGATTCGGATTCTCGAGCGCCTACACTCTGGGTTGAACATAAGTCTTCGCTTAAGCTCTCACCACGGACTGACATTGGAGGCGACATATTCGAGCTCGAAGACCTAAGCCCTGGCATCTGGGGCTGGCTGAGGCCATGTTGAGGCGCCAGAGTCCGGTAGCTGGAACTAGTTGAAGAAGGTAGTGTCCGAGGGGAGCGGGCGGGAACGTCGATTCTTAGAGGAGATTCCTCCAATGGGACTCGAGACAGCCTATGGCTCTGGAAAGGCGAAGTGGCAGTCGAGGCCGAGTGAGCGGTCGAAGGTAGGTGTGCGCCGAAAACTGCATCACTTGCAACCAAATCGTCATAGAAGCCGTAAAACTCTCGAATTAACTCAGCACGGGAAGCTGATTTGGCGAGAAGCGAAGTGTTAAGCATTGCCAGAGGCCCTGCTCCGACGTTTGGCACGGATTTAGAATACGTAGAGAGTTGTTTACCCCTCTCCTGACAGCATGGGCAATGTCCGCAGGGCTTATCCGCAGCATTGTCAACATCGGAGCTGCCGCTCAATTCGCTGTTATCTGTGGCTTTAGCCGAGACCTCCTGCTGGCTGCCTAACGATGCAACAAACGACTTCAGTTGTTTGAAGTCATTGTACATGTCTGGGCCCAGCCCAAGCTCAAAGAGCTTGCGATGTAGCTCATCAAACAGATCATAGGTCTGTTCGTGGACTGAAGCGTAACGAGCAGCCAGAAGCAGCTGCAGCGCATGGCGAAGCGGGCGAGATAGCTGGCGGCATCGAGGTGGTGGGCGGAGTACTAAGTGTGGCAGAGGATCATGAGCAATTAAATGTCCGTCTTTCAACACTTCATCTCTGTCCGTAGTACCCGAATCCGGAGCAGAATCCATAGCCAAATGGCTGCCAAATGCGTTGAGACAGCCAGTAATAGTATTTGGCAGCGCGGCTGCAAGCGCAACCGACGTAACAGCAATGGGGGAGTGCATGGTTTCTAAGGGGGGCAGAGTGGCAGTTCCGAAGCGTGCTGCTGCGCGCATCGCCTGGGTTAAATTAAGGTCATTGAGGGGCCACTTACATAGAACCGCCTTGGAATCGCATGACGACGTATGTCTTGTTAGATTTGCATAGCCCTCAGCAAACAGAACACGAATGAGTTCTCTACATATCATCCGAGATGTTAACTGATGCTGACGATGGATGTTATCAAGTGGATGTAGCCATTGCGGAGGGAAGAAGTATGTGAATGCTCGCTCTCCAATGATTGTAAGCGCTGTTGCCAAGGTTGCCTCGCAGACCTGCGATGCAGTGCCAACGACTGTGGAGTAGCTCAGCACTCCCGCAAGACCCTCTCGCAGGGAATACCGGCAAACAGGATCGTTCACACCTTCGCTCGCGTGGTGTGCCACCCTCTGAGCTGGCTTTGTGGCGGTTCGGATTGCACTGAGATATGAAGCCAGATAAATTAGGGCTTTGACAGCCAGAACCCGTTGTGCATTGCTAAGGCGATCAAGTGCAGTGATGGATTTTACATTCTCCGACGCGAGGGCGGTTCCATGCACAGCATGCTGTACTATCTCCATAAAGTTACTTTGGGACAACTGATACTCTGATTGGCTCAGGATGGCAAGCATGAGATTAGCACCAAAGAGCGCTGACGATGCCAGCCGGTGCTCATTTTCAACTTCTGTGCCATGCGCAAACTTCGGGACCAACATAGAGTGGCCCGCCGCATGCGGCAAACTGTTAAACAGACGGCTTAGCGCATAACCTCGCCGGCGGCATGCGTCAATGGCCTTATGGCCGCGCATGTAAATACTCATTATAGTGAAACCAACTCGATACTGACCATTCTCTTCCAGATCGTTCTCATAGGGATTTTTCGGCGGGGGCTTCGAATCTGAACCTATCGCAAGTTCTTGCGTAAACGGTGTGCCTTGTGGATTCTTCAATATCGCTAGTGCTGTGCTAGACTTAATGTCAGGAACTGGGGGCAACGCCGCGACGCCCCCGGCCTCCAGCTCCGATAGAACTTTGGTTGCCCGATTATGCCCGCTTTCGTCGAAATCCGCTGCTTGGCCTAGTGGTTCATGCAGCCGGTCTGATGAGCCGGGGAAAATCGTGGCAGGTGGAGCAGCCTTACAACATCTGCAAGTCCCACAAACTCTTAGATCAAGCCTAACTCGCTTTATCGAGGCCAGACTAGGCTTCCGTGAGGTAAATGACGAAGTGCGCTTGAAGCCACATACATTTCCAGCACTTGTAGGGCGAGGGGATTCAATTTGGCTTGGGTGACAGTACTCCAGAGTGGAATGCACCTCGCGCACAAGGCCAGGTGGCAACTGTGTTGGGGCATAAACCGATGCTGGGACATGAAGCAGGAGTAGCTTGTCGTTGTGAATGTCGATTGCTGTGGAATGTAATGAGACGTTAGGCACTCGTAGTTCTAACGATAGGTGGAATGTCGATAGTACCATCGTGGGATTGTTGCAGACTGATACTACCGATTTCTGTAGTTCCTTGTTCGACCATGCAACCGCTGTAGCGCTGGAGGTCAGGCTACGTGGCCGCGTAGCTGAATAAACGAGCTGTGAAGGGCTAGGTGGCCAGTTAAACACGAGGGCTGATGCCGTAAATGTAGTAGCAGAGCGAATATTGCGCAATCCTGGATGAATTACTTTCGCGTTACCACCTGCCTCCGAACCGTGGTGCACTGGATTGTCTGGAAAATTAACATGGAAACGCGGGTTGAAGTACCCGGGCATTACCTCAGTTTCGCAGGCGATACCAGCGAGCTTGGTATACGGCGTTGAATTTGTGGCACCAATGATATGCTCATTACGGAGATCCTCGTGTTTGGCCTCAAGTTTGTCAAAATAGTCTCCTGTGACTAGCATCACGAGATGCTTCGCACTCGGCGTGAATCGAAGCGCGCGAATGATTCCTGAACCCCTGTCACTATTATCAGGTGACGCAGGCGCAGCACTAGCGTGGTTCGAAGTGGGACTGGCTAGCTCGTCACCGTCCTCAGTATCGCCTTCCAAACTGAAGCTCGATAAGTTCTCCGTGGAAATGCCAGTAGGTTCAATCTCGGCAACAAACTTGGCCGCATATCTCATCTCCTGAGCTTCTTGCGATGAGACGGGGAAAAGATCAATGAAAGATGATCTGGGTAAGCACCGCAAGGCGCTGTAGAAAGCTGATCCACTCGAGCTACTCGAAGCAGCGTTTGCATCAACAGGCTCATTGCCTCGACCGTCGGGTATGCATTTGAATTTTTCAATGGCTGGCTCATACGATGCTAATGTCTGGGAGAGGTCATAATTCTCAGGCTGTGACTGCGCAATTGCGAGCAATGGGACGGGCAGCACAGTGAGAGGGATGGAATAATCCGGAAGCATCAGAGACGTGCCCACAGAAGGTCCGGGAGAGACTTGAGTGCGCTTCGATTTTGATTTTCGCTTGCGCCTTCGTGAGGTAGGTTGGGAAATCTGGGAAGTGTGGTCTGTCTCTGCCGAATGCCGAGAGTTGTTTGGCTCGGAAAGGTGCTCCTTCGCATGCTCGTGAGCACGACTGATGGTAGAATTTGGTCCGAAGTAGTGCAAAGCATGCTGGATTGAGGCAAGAGTGACTGCCTCAAAGCCTGGTTCTTGATCGAGGAAGCCTGGCTCCGTGATCGGCAATGATGGGGAAGCACCCGCGGTCAGCGCAAGTGTTGAATGGGTACCCGAAGTGATCGGAGATTTGGCTGCATACTGAAGCAAACCTCTCTTTCTCCGGACCTGGTCTCGAGCAATAAACCGACGCAGGAGCCATCGCAAGCATGGCTTTGGCGCCGTATCGGTTCCTTTCTCTGCTTGTAGAGATGTGTCTTTGCGCTGGAGGAGCTGTGATGCGAACGCTGTCTTAGGCTGCATCACAAAGTCGTCGTAGTCACCATCATCACCAAAGATAGAATCATGAATCGGGAAGCTTTCATTCGTTAAGACATCTATCGATCGTGCTTGTGTGTACAAGAGGTGATCTGCATCTTGGAAGTCGTCGTCCTCGTGGTAGAACTGCATTAGGTCGGATGTTTGCAGCTCAACACCGTCAACCTTCACTTGGATATACCTCAAAAATTCATCCAACATCTTAGCTGCAGCTACTCGTTTCACTCTGCGCGTAGCCGAAATATGATCATTGCATTGGGCTGCATATACCTCCTTGTAATTATTGCTGGCTAAGGGCTTATCACCGAACAAAATATCATTCATAGAGGCGTCTACCGTTCCAGATACCTTGCCAAAAACCTTGCCAGTGAGCCGAGCTTGTCGCCATCGCAGTGCCAGTTTAGTCACTAGTCGAGGGATTAAACTATTTCCTCGCAGCACCTTGTCTGGGGCGTATACGAAACAACGTGAGAGTGGCCACATGTGTGGCAAACCTAGCCGTACACCATAGCCTCCTAAGGAAAAGCCCTTTCGAGCGCTGCCATCATAGTTCCTCAGGCTCAGCCTGCGCTCGGATGTCGACGCTGCCGAAGTGGCTGGACCTGTTGGAATAAAGCTCGAGGATATACTTGCATTCGCTCGTGCAAACGGGCTGAAGTATCCATCGCAGATTAGTTTCACGCTTGATTTCGACTTCATCTCAAGGGATGAGACGCCCGCGAAACCTCTCCGAATCGTGCCTAGAGGCTGGATAGGCGCTGCAAAGGCTGAAGTTTGAAGGTCGGATGCGAAATCTAGGCTTGTCGGCGAATCTTGCACGCTCGTGGGACTTAAGGGCCCACGAGGAAGCTGTGGATCTAAGAAGTCAGAACGTGCTGTCGATGGAGTGGACACTGCTCCGGCAGGTGTATCAAAGATCGAGAATGGCGTATTGTCGCTACGACCGAATCTGCGTCTCCGACTCGCTTGCAACGAAGGCAACGCATCTGGCCGGGTGGTGCTCGGTCTTGTGGGTGACCGTTGTGTAAACAGTGGATCCGTTGGATTAAAAAACACCGGTCCATACATCTCCTCTGCCGCAGTGAACCATTTGACAAACAATTCAGAATGATGGTCGGTTGAACTATCGACCAATTGGCGGTTACCGGAAGCGGATCCACCAGTTAGGCGCTCCAGAAACTGAAGAATTAGCATTTCCTCCGCCTCAACTACTGGGTCGTTCTCAGGATCCTGGCAATCGTCTCCAGGGTCATCTACACAATCGGGCAAGGCGCATTGGCACATCGGACCACCCGTGCAAGGAATGTCCTCAAACTTATCGCGAATTGCGTTGAGCTCGAGGATCGAGTCGTGATTATTCTCCAGATCTGAGCGTAATGTGGCAAGCGCCACACTGCTTTTGTGGAGAAGCTGGCTAATGCGCAGCATCCGCAAAGCTCGGGGGCAACGCCAGACAGAACGCTCGTTGCTGGCAGTCGGATTTAGGGCAACTGGGGTCTCATGAAGGAAGCGGGGAATATTTTGTTGTCGTTGATCACGATCTGATACGCCCTGCTCAGGGTCGGGATCATTCATACGGAATGCAGGGCTCAACTTTGACGGTGGGAGATGTGCAAGACCTAGGCGAACGAGGCTGTTCGGGTCGAAGCTATCATCAAGCTCTTTCACTCCCACTACCGTCGCAATTGCAGACGCGCGACGCTTTGAGGTTAACCAAATCTGGAACAACCACCATTCACGAGCCTCTCTCCATCGCGAAATAGCATCACTCGCGATCATTTGTGCATATGCAATATCCGTGCGACTCAAACACAAGGCTAAGGGAGATGCGTAGAGCCGAACCGAAGCAATGGCCTTATCTGAGGCCCCGAATTTGCTTGGTTTCGTGGCATATGACACAAGCAATGAGAGCCATTCATTTTGAATATCTTTCGTAGATGCTCCACTGCCATGCTCGGTTCGTAACCGTCGAAGTTCTTTGATACCAGCTCGTAAAGCGAAGGAATAACTAATGCGGACCCACGTGTCATCGGCTGACAACTCATTCAGTAAGCCCTCAAACGATTCGTTAGAAATAGCGCAGGCTGCCGTACCAGGACTGAGGCCCTCTGTAATTTCTGATGACCCGTGCTTCTGGTAAGCCTGGAGCGCGAACGCAAGCTGGTAGCCTGGAGTCTGCGCCTTACGAGGCAATGGTACAGGTTTGAGGTTGAAGGACCACGAGTAGTCCAGTGTGCTCTCCACTGCCTCAGTACTACTCGAAACCTGGGTAGGGCGAGGTGCACGTCCTCGCAGTGAACGACTCTGAACGGTTGTCAAATCAGCGGGACCGCTGGCCGAATCGGCTGCCACTGCAGTCTCCTGTAGCAATGCGGCTCCTCCAGTAGTTGCTGCGAGTGTGACAGGATCTGCACTTGGCTGTGAGGCCCTTACACGCTCATTAAGCGGGGCTGGTGATCGCAGAATATTGTCTTGAACGGATTCGGCTGGTCTCAATCCTCGCGCAGAACGACGTGATCGTGACGACTTGCGCATGGGAAGCGTGGTTGTTGCTGGTGGTGTGGCATCCCGCTCCTCGCCTGTGTGATCCGGACCGGCTGCAGGAATTGGAAGCTGGCGAAGATTCTCATTCACAGCAGTCGGGGGCATTGTAGCACGGGTGAGAATCAGCACGGCCTCGCGGAGAGCCAGGGGGACTCTCGCTGGCGGAGGCGCTGGCAAAGGATAGCGCCAAAGGAACAACCCAAGCTTACCACTACCAGCTTGGACGATAGCATTTGATGATGCCACAGTAGCTCGCGCTTGCAGTCGAGCCGAGAGTTGCTCGTCTTCATCGGAGTCTGAACTAAGATCCAATGAAAGTCCGTCAGAATCAGCATCCGTTTCGTCTGCAGATTCCTCCAGGCCCGAACTGGGTTGACGCACTGATTGCGCATTGGCAAGTGCGGTTGCAAATGCCTGTGATCCATGTTTTCGGTTCAGACCTCGTAGGAATTTGGGCTTTCCGGTCGCCTTATCTAGAAGATGTGGTAGTCCACGGGATACCTCCTCCGCTCTCGTGGCATCGGATGCATTCGAAGACACACCCCAGGTGTCGGTGGCTGTAGGCTCACGAGCGGGCAATTTGCTCCTCGCTTCATCCTTGAGCTCAGCTGCCAAGGTAGCTGGCGCTACGAGGCTATCTGATGGAGTCGAGGCCAAAGCCGATGCAAATGAGGCCACGGAGATTGAGTCACGTGGGTGTTGTGCATGTGCGATAAGAAGGCCTGGGTGCTCATCGTCGAGTGCATTCAGAAGGTTAACGCCCGAATCATACGGCGTATACACTCTCGCAGACGACGTTCGATTTGCCGGCTTAGCCGTTGGTAGAGGTGCTGGAGTTGGAAGAACGCGTGACGGTGCAAAATGGGTTTGAGTCGGGTCAACGGAGTAAATATCCAGCTCAGCCGGATTCGATGATGGTGTCACGGATTCCACTGAAGTATCAACTGTTGTTGAATCCCCCGAAGCAGTCGAGCCGGCATTTGAAGCGCTATTGATCTCATTCGGTCGCACAGGCACAAACCTCGATCTTGAACCTGACGTGGTTGTCTCAGGATCAAGGGGGACAAATGCCAAAGAAGACACGAGAGTTGGCATAATCTTGCACGAAGCCAAATACAAGACACGTACCGTGTCCCAGAGGATCACCATGCCGTCCATGGAAGATGATGCAAGAATGTGCGGATGAGTAGGGTGGAATGTCATGTTCCAAATTGTCGCTCTATGACCCAAGAGCGTAGCATAGTGGACTGTGTTAGCTCCCCATGCGAGTCGAATGGAGATGGTGAAGTCAGAATGTGCTGTTGCGATTTGTGTGATTGATCCAGATGCCAAGATTGTGGCGCACGTACTCGTAGACTGTGCGTACGGAATGCCAGCTTCTTCGAATGGAGGCAGTGTGTCGACCTGTGACATATCTTCGTCTTCAATCTGCGGTAGTGCGTTTCCGGTTGTCCTGTGGTGAGCATCCTTCTTCTTGCCTTGCCCAAGCGGAGTGTCAAAATTGCCGTCCGCGCGATAGCACCCTAGTTTGAATCGCGGAAAGCAACCAGGCGCCGTGAAGTCTGATCTAACCCCCAAAGCCAAGAACCTATGAGAACGCCGTGAGCGTTTCCGCGCGGTGGAGTCACCACGCTCATCGATTGATGAACTCTGGCTTGGTGAAGGTGATCCTGTCGAGGTAGAATCCGTCTCACTCATCCACAGCGACCCGACGGCTGGAGTTACCGTGGTTGGAACATACGCACTAAGAAAACCTCTGGGGATTGACCCAAATGCGGCGATCTTGAGCTGCTGTGCGGTAATCCTCTGATAAAAACGACGAAAACGTGAGAGCTTCTTGGTGCGTGGCGCTGCAGAACGCTCGGAAGCGCCTGGAATATGAGTAGAGAGAGATAGGATGGACTGATCAGGTACCGCTACAGCCTGCGCCCGGCGATGTGATGCAATCGGTGCGACAGATGCAATTGCGGTGAGCCGATCCTTAGCTCTTGACAACGACCTCGCTGCTCTGATGCTCGCCACCCTGGCCGCGGGATGCGGAGACCCTGGTATGGACGACAGCTTGCTATCGAGGCTTGTGCTGCTGCATGCACCGTCTTGCTGAGCTCCATCCCCATCGATCAACTCCTCAGGCTTCAAAGGATCAGTGATCATACCTAAGACATCATGAGCGAACTCAACACCAACTGTATCCCAGACCAGGCTCTCAGCTGAGTTTGAGTCAGATGCTTGTTCGTCATCTGACGAGTTGGGACTCACTATCTCTCTAGGAACTTGGTGAGGGCCCTGAGGTGAAGAAGGGACAGAAGAGTTGTTGTGCTTTTCATGATCAGTCACGTCACTCTCAGACGCATCCCTAATGGGTCCGACCGGAGGATCCTGGCACTCAGATAGTTTTGCCTCTGTGACCGTGGCAGTGATTGTGCCACCCGATGTCCAAGTATCGACTTGATCTTCATCGGAGGCTTCGCTTCCGCTCGAATGGTCTGACAGTTCTCCGTTTGAATCTTCCAAAGTATTCGGGGTAGGGGATTGTTGCTTGCGTAGGGCTCTCAGGGCGCGGCTGCGATTGAGCAACCTCTGAGCTACAGTAGATGCGGCTAGCGCCGGTGATGTGGGCGCCGACGAGGGTGCTGACGGAATGATCGAAGAATCAGTCTCACTATCTTGATCTTCGGTTGCGATTGGGCGTTTCTTCGAGGGTTCACTTGGATTGAGTGAAGTTACCCTCCCCTGCTTTGCTCGGTTCGCTATTACTTTCCTCGCAAACATCAATCGTCGTACCTTAAAATCGTAGATTCGCTTAGCGAACAAAGGAATGCTACCAGCATACCCAGAAGTCTCGGTCCTGGTCCTATTGGAGAGATTCCTCAAGCGACGGCGAGCCAAAGCCAAGTTTGCAACCTCTTCGGCCGCTGCACGTTCCTCCTCCTTCTCATCCAATCCCATAGCTTGCAGGAATGGACGCCAAGTACCAAAGTTAGGGCCACTGGGGGAGCACTCAGCACCAGGCGCTGGAGTTACTTCGAATCGAGCAAACGTCGATGCAACAACATGACGAAGCACCTTCTCACATCGCTCCGTCTCGGTATCAGGATAAACGCGTCCTTCTTCTCGCCACCATTCTTGTGTACCACTTCCTGACGATCGATTTGTCAGAACCTCGCCTTTCTGGTTGATCAAATCCTCTAACGTGACACTTTCGTCAAGTTTCTCAGTCTCTGGCACTGACTCTCGCAGCCGTTGAACGGCAGCGGCCAGCATCTTGAGGCGATAGTCGTGGGCATACTCAACAGACTCAGCGAGTCTGGTGATTTCAGCCGCAGGAGCGCGAGTCCAAGAGGATGGGATGCGAGCTGGTTGCGTAGGAAAAACTGGTAGGCGGCCAGCCGCGATACATGTACACCCTCCTCCAGAATTGTTTGGTGCTGTAGGGTGGGGAGGATGGGGAACAGGCTCGCCTGCTGATGAAGTAGATCGAGTTGGGACTTTCGTGCTTGCAGGCCCAGTGTTTGTCGGTGCGACTGACTTCAATTCAACTTCGTCCTCCTCTACCTCAGCACCACAACTTTCATGAGATCCTGTGGTGGGAACCGACTCCTGTTGGACGCCTAGAGGGGGAAGTCCGATATCGAAGCGAATTGTTGAGGAGCCATGCGGCGCTGACGCCTTCCGTGGGAGCGACGATTCTCCGCCTCGATCTGCGGTCGCTGATGCTTTTAAGGTTGGTCGGGACTCTGGAGGTTGCGCGCTGTCCATTCTCATGGTTTCATTCTCGGACCGGATCTGGAACTCATCGGCAAAGGGACTCATTGCAAACAAAGACTCCACGCATTCCAAGGCGCGCACGCGCGTTAAAGCACGTCCAGAGTAGCCTTCTACAAAGTGCTTAGATCCTCCTGGATGACCTCCAGCACCTCCAATTCGAGCATGTCGGTCATAGTCGGTTTGCTGTAGCTCCGCGTAGTAGCCAAGCGTGTTCACTGGGGCTTCGCTTGGAATCCATCGGTTGTATGGCCCCTCCGCTCCTTGAGTATCACCGGTCACATTCCAGGCATGTTGCTGCTGAGCTGACTCAAATACTGGAGGCAGCTCATCGCACCCAAATGTGTTTGGGATGGGTCTGGTTGCGCTGAACCCCGAACGTGAACCACGAGAGATGGAATGCAGCGTGGGGTGAAGCGAAGAAGGGAGCTTGGGGACTTCGTTGAGTGAGACCATTGCATCCTTGAATTGGTCATACAAAAGCCGGTTTTGCACCGAAGCAGGCAGTTGGTGTGCTGTAACAGGGACATTAAAGACGTCTGTGGTTGTAAGCGGAACGTCATAGGCTATTGACTTTGTAAGAGTGTCCGCAGCGAGCTCTGGAAGGGGAATGTTATAGCCACTGGCAAGATCGTCCTCCACATCGCACGTGTGCGAATGCGTGCACGCCCTGCCAGGTGGGGAGCCCTCCATTTGTGCCATGTCTGGAACAGGCCTTAGGAATAAATCAGCTTGTTCTCAAAAATCAGGCACGAGCTGCCTTAATGCTGTTGTTATAGTGACGACAGATGAGGTAACATGTCGGATTGACCAATACAGCGATGCAGTTGTACTAGGATGGTGCTCTTATACCTATAAGTTCACAGGGTGTAGAACAAGTGGGCAGCATAAGCAAGCGCCCTCCTGTCACGAAAAGGCGGCCAAGTTCACCCAGTCCGAAGTCGAAAATGGTGCGAGATGATGCAATACGGAGCACACTCACGTGATACACATGGATGAGAGTCTCGGCGCTGGAGCGCTGCCCTCAAAGCGGCGTTTTCCGAGCCTCGCAGAGACGGTCTTTAACTTGTTAAAGAACGGCGTGTCGAAAGGGTTCGCCGTTTGCGATGGAGACGGGGACGATGATTCCAAAACTAGCGTCGTTCGATGTCACACCACTGTATAACCCATCTGAGCACATTTTCAAGTTCATCAAATCACCCCTACCACTGATATCCATTCGATGTTAGATACACTCTTGAAAGTGTACACACTACCCCGTACTCGCAGCATGTTGCAAGTTTACCCTCGACTTGCAGCATGCTGCGAATCCAACCACAGTCCGCCAAACCAACAGAGCCACGTAGCAGTGTCACCACCACAGCTGTTTCTCGCGATGCGCGGAGTGTCCGGGGCTGACTCGCAAGGAGGGTGTTCTCTCCGCGGTGGCCTACCCTTCCAACTTGAATGCAGACCATTGCGGAGCAGGAACCGCCATTCATTCTGTCCCAAATGCCCAATTCGGTGTGAGGCGCTTTTCCAAGCAGGGCAGGCTCTTTGGATATGATGATATGATGACCTGCACTGATGCTTGGAATTCGCATTGAACTTCCCTGATGCCTACATGTCTAGATGCCTGTGTCACCTAGTGGGACGCGCGCCTCCGGAGTGAAGCTGGTCCGCGCCGTCCTGGCAATCGCTGCACTCGTTGGTATCCTCCTCGCGGGTGTGGTCTCTGCAATGCCGCGCGATCTGTTGGAAGTATCTGAGCTCGTTCAGAATGCCGATCCCAAGGCTGGAGTCGTTATGGCCCACGCTGTCTGTGTGGGCGAACTTGTCAAGCCCCCTGAGTACTCGTGCAAGAACGGCACCTTGCGTGCTGTCTTCGACACCAAGCCCGACCTCGCGATTCAGTCAGTACTTTTCCAAGAGAACAAGAATACTGATGGTGCTGTAGACCTTAACGCGCTGCTACGAAGCGAGGACCTTAACGTCCTGCTGACGAGTCGTAAGCCGACCCTCGAAGTGCTCCAAGAGAGGGTTTCTCGGTCCCAGGCCTCCACCAAGTCGAGCTCGTGGCGTGAGCGAATCATGAAGGCCAGTGCAGAGCGTATCCAGGCGGAGCTTCAGGATGACGAGCTGATCATTGCGACAATCTACGTCAATACTGCGATGGAAACTGAAGGCTGGAACTTTGTGGAAGTGAACACGAGTGATAAGTTCCACGACCGTGACCAGATGTTTGCGGCTGGCTATATCGAGGGCTTCGCCACCGCAGCGGATATGATCAGGCAGTTTAACTCCCTGTATGAAATCCATTTCGGTCCAAACTCGCCATTCCCTCCTGGTGCATATGACCGAGCGGCTCTTTTCATTCAGAAGCAACTTGCATGGGCACGTGACCAGATGATCCGACGTAAAGACACCGAGGCGCGTTATATGGCACTCTTCCTGGTCGACCACCAAACGCGAGGTCTTGCTCAGGGTTTCTACGACAGAGTGCCGAATCTCAAGATCAAGCAACAGTCAGTGGACTACGAGCGACCAGTTATGTGGGATCCAACCTTCTGGCAATACCGTGGTGAGATGTGGGATATCTTGAACTCGCTCTATCCAAACGTCACCAAATCATGTTGGGAACGCGATATTAAGAATGCCCTGAGCTTCGAGGCGGACACCAACCACTGCTCTGCGTTTGGCCGTATGATCAGCCGTGAGTTGGATGACGGTACCCTGACGGACGACTTCGCAGTGGCGCATGCTACCTGGAGCGACTACCGAATGATGCTCCGCCACTACAAGACGTACAAGCTCCCTCTTGATTTCCTCGGTTCTAAGCATGATGTGTTGTATGAACCCTACGTCTTGATGCAGTCCTCGTACCCAGGTCTCATTCATTCGTTTGATGACTACTACATGCTTGGTCGAACGACGCAGCAGCTCGTTGTCATGGAAACGACCAACAGCATTTGTGACAAGAGCCTCTGGCAACGCATTGTACCCGCTGCCCTCTCTACGTGGCAACGTGTTCTCATCGCGAACCTGATTGCTCGAGGTGGTGATGAGTGGACTGCTATTTTCTCGCAAGACAACTCTGGTACTTACAATAACCAATTCATGATTTACGATATGAAGCAGTTCATTCCTGAGTACTTTCAAAGCCGTCCAACTCTCACATACCAGCAGCGTCGTGAAGATCAGTTCCAGACTGTCATTCCAACAGCTCGCGCATTGTCTGAATCAGAGCTTCCTCGTGAACCAGTCCACGACGTTGAAGCTCGGCTCGCGTTGGCCTCGCGCATCAACCCAGGATTCCTTTGGATCATCGAGCAGATGCCAGGTGACTATGAGCGTGCGGATGTGACTCCAGTCCTCTTGAATAAGACGTACTGGGCCTCGTACAACCGCCCCTACTTCCCTCGTATCCAGAACGCCATGGGCTTCTCTGATGCTGAGAGGCTGTCACCATTGGGGTCATACTACAACTACAATAAGACTGCGCGCGCCGTTCTCTTTGCAAAGTACGGCCCCCAGACTAAGGACTTGCAAAGCTTCATGCACCTGATGCGTTACAACAAATATCAGACGGATGAAGTATCTCAGAAGCACCCCTCGTGGTCCATTGCAGGGCGCTACGATCTTGAACCCGACATTGCGTTCCGCAAGCCCAACGGAGCCACCGATTGCAAGCTCACCACGGCCTTGTCGATGAATGGTGAGACCCTGCCTGTTCCTAACTCGAAGAAGCAGGTCAAAGACCGCACCCTGCGATCTCGCCTCCGCGCAATGCGATACCCATGGAATCTGTACAAGAAGCAGAAGTTTACTACCTCTATCGCCATTGCTGCGCTCGTCGTTGCGGGCCCGACGAATGAGGATCAGCCAGCATTCATCTTTTCGGAGTATGAAAAAGCCAACAATGTCAAGTTGTCGCGTGATGGCATTCCTGACAAGCTCCAGTTCGATTGGACTGAAGTCGAGACCTCTGCTTAAGTATAGTTTGTCTCAGTCATGCTTCTAATGACTGCTTAAGCCTGCCAAGTATTGATCAAGGTTGAGCGTTGTCATGGTCTTTCAATGTTCCTTGTTCAATCAACTAGTCATTCCTGCCAACTTTCGATGGCGAGTTTGCTTTCGTTGTGTATCTGATAAGCGGTCTTATTAATCGATTTGTATGTTTAAATTAATGGTCATAAATTGTTGATTAGTCTCGTAGGCGTTAAGCTAATGGATACCACGCGGTGAAGACGACGAAGGGATAATCTCCTTCTCTGAAACTGAAGCGATGCAATCAATGCAGTATGCAAGATCGTAAAATAGATTAAGATATGGAAGCACTTCAACTTCCACAGAGGCAGCTTAAACAAGGTTGTCCTCAAGGCTTTAAACCTTATCCAGCACCTTCAAAGCCGGCAGGGTCTTACCCTTCAGCACCTCCAAAGATGCACCGCCTCCCGTGGAGACATGTGTAAATGATGGCTCGAGCACGCCTGGCTCACGAAGCTGCTCGATCGCTGTGGAAGTCTCGCCACCACCAGCAACCGTAGCACATGGCAGTTGAGAGAGAATGTGAATGACGCTCTTTGTGCCAGTTGCGAATTTGGGCCACTCGAAGCGCCCGACAGGTCCGTTCCAGACGACTGCGGAGCAGTTTGCGAATGCGTCGGAGATGAGCTCGCATGTCTTGGGACCAATATCCAGGGCGTAGTAGTTGGGTGGTATCTCCGTTGCCGCAACAACCTTTACATCGTCGGGGTTTTCACTGAAGGACGATGCAACTACATAATCAACGGGCAAGATGAGATTGACATTCTTCTCCTTGGACTGTGCAAGAACCTGACGAGCGATTTCTGTCGCTTCCTCGGGTTCTTCGCAGACGCCCGCGCAGTATCCAGATGCGCGCACAAAAGGGAGCGCCATTGCACCACCGATTGCGAGTGTTTGGACACGATTCAAGAGGTGGGTAATGACTGGTAGTTTGGAGCTAACCTTGGCACCTCCCAGCAGGGCTCCGATAGGACCGTCGCCCTCCTTGCGAGGGGTCTGGAAAATGCCATCCAAATACTTGAGCTCTTTGGCCATGAGAACACCCGCAGCGCGGTGGCCTTGGATGAGTGGTGCGACTCCGATCACTGAAGCATGAGCACGGTGAGCCGTACCGAAGGCGTCGTTAACGAATGCTGTGGCCTTGACGGTATCTTGAATCGCCTGTGCAAACTTGGGGTCGTTGGCCTGTTCGCCTGCATGGAATCGAACGTTCTCAAGAAGCAAGACCTGACCAGGCTGGAGTTTGGCAACCATCTCAGCTGTCTCAGGTCCAATGCAGTCTGGCGCCATCTTCACTTCAGTCTGAAGCAATCCACTCAGGGCCTGTGCCACGGGTGCGAGGGAGTACGGTGCCCGCGCCTCGGGTGGTGAGTCAATCGTGATGCCCTTCTTGCCAGGGTCGCTCAGGTGGGATGCTAGGACAACCTTGGCACCACAGTCAATCAGGTGACGAATCGTTGGCAGAGATTCGAGGATTCTTGCTGATGAGTCATGGGAAACCGTGTAGGTCGTCTTGCCCGTGGCTTCATCGCGCACTTTGTCGTAGCTGACATTGAAGTCAACTCGCACGAACACTGTAGCATTCGTGAGATCCTCGATCGGAATGTCCAGCAGCTTCTTCACTCCGCTCGCGCTCGAGACCTTGGGCTGAGCTGGCTGAGGTGCCTCGCTCTGTGTGGAAAAGCGAGCGAACTGGACGAAACCCGGTGCAGACATCTTCTGCTCAGGTTCAATAAACGACACGTACGCGGGACTGTTTCGGATGCCCTCTCTGCGAGTCGTAATCACACTGCTTGAGGCCGTCAGAGCGGAAACTCCAGCACGTGAGAAGACTTGGGATGCATTTTCTCGGGTAAGGCGCGGCAGAATGGATAATGCGCGGCGCATACGGATCCTACATGGTATAATGAGGTGAAATATTGCACTATAAGAGGTACACAGCGGGGTGCTCTCAGCGAAACACACTCAAGTACACAGTCGGAAAAAGTTCACAAGTCACATATTTCACATTATTATATCTCGTAATGTGTGGTGCCTGGTCACGAAGAAAACTCACACGTCGCTTAGAAACCGCTCACAGCATGCATTATACTCAATTTGTATCGAACCTCAAACACAGAACCTTGCGCTATGGCGACCCCGTCCGCCGTTGCTAGAGAGGACCGCAAGTTCCTCGAAGGAAAATACATTTTAGTACGTCCCCCGCGCACGCCGCAGTCGTGCATGATGCTCCATGACACTACCACCAACATCCGCTATATGTTCTAAGTTGTGTTGTGCGGATCATACCCAGCCAAGGTGCCCACCCAGAATGTGACCCATGACCTCCCTCATCTCATCTCACCCCGACCCAACCCTCCTTGTGTGTAGATCGTGCGAACGAGCGGCGTACACAGACTGCCACTCTACCTGCTTGCCACAAGCAAGGGACCGTACTCAGTGGATCAGTCCACTGGCACACCCATCCAGCTGCCGCCTGTATCCGAACGACTCGACAAGTGCCCCTATCGGTCATTTGAGTTCCCTTGGATCTACGTTAGTAACCTGTCTGACCCAGAGGTCCTCACCAAAGGATATGGTGCAAACTTCGTGTTTTTGCATCCCTTCGAGCCCGGACTTGCAGACAGTGCCAAGGAAGAGTTCGTAGACTTCTGGACGGCTGACATTGCGCCGCCATCAACCTACTCCAAGTCACGTGGCCTGCATCCCAGATGGATCACGGCCGACACATCCTGCCCCGAGGCATGCTGGAAGGCGGTAAACCAGTACATCGCTGATGCCAAGTCCCGTGACCCTGATTTCCCAGGATTCACGGCCGTTGTATCCTATGACGAGTTCTCCATCAGCTCGGCTGCCTACCTGGCCGAGAAACTTTCGTTGCCTGGAACGCCTTTCAAGACAGTCAATGAAGTTCGCAACAAGCAACGGATGCGAGAGATGTGCAGGCAGGTTGGCCTGCCTGCACCCCGCTCGGCTCGAATCCACCTTTCAGAGTTGGTCGAGAAAGGACCTGAAAAGGTTCTCACTGAAGCGTGCAACCTTGTCTTCCCACTTGTTATGAAGCCGCTCTCTGGAGCAGGTTCCAACTTCGTTCGGAAGGTTACCACACCTCAGGAACTTCTAGACGTCGTCCATCTGTTCATGCAGCAATGTGCTGAAATCACTCAGTGCCCGGACGCCGTCAGCTCCTCTCTCATCGACGATCCTGCTGAGCAGAAGTGCACCGATGAAACAGGTAGCAGCGACTCGGCACAGCAGTCATCACAATCATCGTCGAGCTCGTCGTGTCCTAACTGGACCCTACTCCAGGCCAAGTGGCGGCACTGGGGCCTCTCAAACGTGGATTCGTCCTTTATGCTCGAGGAACTGCTCGTCGGTTCTGAAGTTGATGCCGACGTGATCGTCGAAAAGGGCATTATCCGCTACCTCTCCATTAACGATAACTTCCCATGTGCGGGTCGCGATCCATCGTATTTTATGGAAGCTGGTGGGATGTGCCCGTCAGCGGTCGCCTTTGAAGAACAGATCGCAATTCGCGCCCTGGTGTACCGATTTATTAAGCACTGCGCACCAGACATCACAGGCATTCTCCACTTTGAAGCAATGGTCGTCCGCCCAAGCCAACCATACTCATTCTCAGCGTCTGGATCAGACGAGAGCAAGATTGACGTAGACAGTCTGCCGTTTGCTGATCGAGCTGTGCGAAGTAAACTCCTGAGGGAATGGGGTATCGCCGGGGACGATTACGTAGCTGTGCCGATCGAGGTGAACCAGAGACTAGGTGGAAGCGAAGTGGCCTCCTTGACGTCGTCCATTTTCGGAGTGCACCTTGGCATCGAGGCCATTATGTTAGCATGCAAGGGCGCGCACCCTCGCCCTCAATACTTCTCGCTGCTTCCCGAGTTTGATGACATGAATCGGATTGGCTGGGATCAGCCACCCTTCGAAGTGGGTGCTGTTTCGCAACTGCCCGAGAACCTAGTTGAAATCGAAAACGAACTTGCCAGCAGGGTCTGCGGTTCGCTACCAAAGCCGTCCACAATGTCGGTCCTGCCATCTCGAAGGTTTAAAACAAGGGAAGAGGCTCTGCAATTTGTGACGCGACTCCAAGCCGAGTGGGATCTCCCCCCGGCGATTAAGTGTGAGAGAGGGTATGACTACACTCTCGGTGATGTGGCGACTGCGGGGCCAACTAAGCCACTCCCACGAGCGAGGTATGTCTGCTCCATCAACTTCGTCCCACCTACTAGTGGAGTCATCGAGAAGTTGGAGCTGCAACACTGGGTGCACAGCGATCCTAGCTACAGAGGCTCGACTATGTGGGCGAAACCCGGGACACCAATTTTGGTCCCACCTGAAGGGTTTGACTTCTTGGGTTTCCTTATTGCGGCAGGTAATACGCCTGCTGAGGCTCAGTATAATCTACATCGGTTGTCAGCGGCCTTGGAATGGAAATATCAGGACGATAACACCACAAAAGATGAATCTCACAAGTGATTCAAGAGACCCAATGCACGCGTTCGGAACCGCTCACTGAATGGTAGTCTCACCCCTGTTTATATAGTTGTAAAGTATGACGCTGGATAACACTTATATTAGGAACCTCACCTCATCCCACTTTACTCGCTTCACATCTCCTATCTTATTACGGTCATGTCGACAGCCAGATGATATTGTCGTTTACACTACAACAGTAACCACTACGAGTTGAATTATTGTCTACAACAGAGACATGCTCTACCTGCATGAACTCCTCAACGCTCTGACGGTTAACGCCTCACGGTCCGCTCCGGCGACAATGTCAACCGAGAACGAAAACCGAAAAGCGACAAGCGAGATACCACAAGTTGACTACCCTAGTACTAATTTCATTCCTTCATAGCTTGTAGTTCCATTGGTAAGCCTTGTTATCCGAGGACCTGTGCACTGCTGCTTTGTTTCCTGTGGGTGGAAATCAATCCTCTGTCGATTACTTTCACCAGTCTTCAGTTGTCAAGTGCAACTACCATTTGAGAGAATCGTAGGACAGAGGAGCCCAGGCATGTATTGTATATGCCTGCATAAATTTGTTTGTAGTATCGCTCGACGCGTGTCTGATGCGTATTCAAGTCGAAGTATGTGCGGATCTTGTACGCGTCCCAGCAAGTCTGCTCTCCTCCAGCACCTCAGGCATTCGAATCAGAGTTTGAAAAATCGTTCGACCACAACTATACTCGTCTTGAACGAGCACATTGCTACATTGCATTTGTTGTAAAAATTGTACCAGCAGAGGATATACTCGCTGAACGGTCTAACTCCCCTGGCTGAACCTCCACAGCCTACATGAAACCCGGGGAAAATCGCTCGCACGCAATTCCTAGTCAACAACTTGGCGTTTAAAATGCAACACCAGCCTGCTAGGGGCACTGGGAAGGATTTTGGGCCTGCAGCCGCCGCATCCATTACTTCAGATGACGCACTTGAGTTCCCCATCTACCGCACGCGAGCTTACCCTACCATGCGCCGCAGATCGTTCCATATCGCACCCGACCCAAACGACGAACACTTGTTTCGAGCGGCTTTCGTGCCGGCCCAAGCCGCTGCATCATTGCCATCTTCGACCTACACTGGTAATAGCGCTAGCCCCAGTGGCGGCGTGCTACGCAGGGAGCACAAGTCAAGGCAGCCTGTCCATTGGTCTCCGGCTGCCAACTCGGGCAGTTCAGGTACGATGTCAAAGCCCGCCAGTGCTGGAGCTACTCACGGAGGTTCCACACTAGGAACAAGGAAATCACTGCATGAACCCATCTTCAGAGCTCCAGCGATGTCTCCACCACCGCCTCCACCGTATCCTGCACCACCATTCAACCCGTATGAGCCACAAAACAGGAAAGGACAACTGGCGAAGAGCAGGATCGAGAAAGACGTTAACCCGGCTAGTGCGATCGAGCTGGCATCCAAGCTGGCAGCCCCACAGCCAGGTGAGAGTCCTGTTATGCTCAGTCCAGATTTGCCCACGGAAACATTGTTCGCCGCCGTCCTGCATGCAAGAAACCACTACGCAGCACTCGGCTTCATTGGCAATCGAATTTTAAGTGCATTCAGCACCAAGAGTGATGTTTTCCCAACTTTCGAAGAGGATCATCCAGTGGCTTCGGACACAGGACCTAAAGGTCCTTCCGTGCCGAAAGTATCCCCACTAAACCCCAAGGAGTCGTCGTCACAGCATGGCTCTAGTCCTGACTCTCAAGCAGCTGGCCAGCGTCCCCAGCAAGGACAGTCAGAACAGCCATCCGCAAAGAGCGAGTCCGAACGGACTCGAGAGGAGACAAAGCAATCCAGCAGTGGTGGCTCTTCCCGAGCACTCCTTAATTTACCCAAAGTCTCGTCCAAGGAGATCGAGAGGCGTTTCAAGCAGCTTGCGGTTCGCATCCATCCCGATAAGGTGAACCATCCGCTTGCTGAACGGGCCTTCCAGCGCTTGACCGAGGCATTCGCAGTTTTACGAGATGAGGAAAAGCGGCTTAAATACGACGCCTCACTAGATGACTTTAGTGTTTTGTTTCCCTTCTACCGTCGAGGCTCGCTCCCCATCACCCCTGACCATCAGCAGTTGTTGGAAAATCCAAAGGGCGATGAACTCATTCGGCGGGCGGCTTATGGAGATGCACTGGCTACGAATTCCCCTGTTACTTATCCAGAACGACAGGTTAGTCTGCCAACTTCTACACCCCAGGCTCCAGAGAGCTCGCTGTCGTCTGCGCCTTCGCCGCCCCGAGCAGAGGTTTCTGAAGACAACTCGGAAGATTTTGCTGAAGGCTATTCTCATGGCGCGGCTGCATGGGAGGACTTCTCAGAGATACAGGGCTTAAGTCCGACCTCACGAGCAAATGGGAAAAACTCGTCCGATCCTGTGACATCCGAACTCGAGGCTGCGTACCTCGACCTTTGCGCCGAGGCTGAAGCGGCTCTCCCACGACTTGCGCCTGACCCCGTTGAGGAAGCACGCTTGGCGAAGTTCGCCCTTGCAGCGCGAGCCCGAGAACTAGCCCGCAAGAAAGCCAGTCTTGCATTGCAACAAGCCCAAGAAGAAGCAAAAGATTTTCTACGAAAGCAGCGAGAGGCCCAAAATGAGATGTTTATGAGAGCAAAATCGATTGTGGAAGGCGCCTTGCCCACCCAAGGCCGCCGGGGATCTGTGAAAACAACTACCGCAACGAAAGGCGCGATAGGGCGCGCCTCTAGTAAGCTGAGACCTCTCCTTGATATTACCAGAGCCCCTATCAGCGCTTCAAGCAATGTTCCAACGCAGCACCAGCGTAAAACACCAAACGGTGTGTCGTTCGACAAACTCGCTAAGGCATATGGTCATAAGCCGACCGCAGGACGTCGCTCGTCAGAGACAATGAGCGGCGTCCCAGCAACCTCAATCGGAGCGTCGTCGGATAATTTCGCGTCATCTAGTGCAACCATGACAACAGAGCGCATCCGTGTGTCATCTATCTCTCAGAGCGTAGCGAGGCCGCCTTCGAGACCTAAGTCTGGCGTCAAGGCTAGTCCACCGAAACCCATGACGTCAGCTCTGATGTCAGCAGCTCTCCCTCGAACCACAGGTGTACATGACTATCTAGCGGATCTTGCCGATGTAGGTGTTGAATGAACGTTGACCGAACGTTATCTCATAAATTTGTATTAAAGGAATGCTATGAGCGGTGTAGTATATCGCATGGTGATAACAATGGCGGAGCCTTACAATATGAAGAGGCGGTGGATACAGTCTCATCTTAATGCGGATGAATGGGGGACGGAACCGGGAGAACAAGAGAGAACACTGATAGAGCGAATGAAGACCCCACACCCGGCCGAGAAAGTATCATCAGAGGCGTCCAGCAAACTCTGAGGATAGCAGACCGGAGAATTGAGGAAGTCGTTCAGAATTGCCCCTCACTGAGTGGGGCTGCAAACAATTGGATTCGGAGAGAAGCTGGCGAATTACAACAAAAGCGTTCAAAGCATGCTTCGAGGAAGAGGTTCGCAATATGTGCGAATGATAGAGTCAGCTGCGAGTAGGCCTGACATGTAGGCACCGTCAATATAGCCTGAGCGGTCTCGGCTGCAATGTTCACCTGCGAAGAAGATCTTGCCCTCGACAGGAGCGGAGATTGCTGCATAATCATCAGGATACTGGCCGGCACGATAGTAAGAGTAACTGCCTCTGCTGAATGGCCCATCCCAACGAGTAAAGATGGCCTCGCTTGGCTCCGGCACATTCGTAGCGCCGTACATATCACGCAGGACAGTGACCATGGCCTTGACAACGTTCTCATCGGATTCAAACTTCAGTGAATGAGCAAGCACACCCGTGACCATAGCAATAAGAATGGGTTGACCTCCTGCGGCAGGAGCGTAGTTGACAAAGAAGATATTGTGCCTAGGACGGAGGAAGCTTGGATCGTCAGGCTTAAAGAGACCCTCAGGCTTGTACCTGAGAGGAATGTGGGTATTGAATGGATCGACCTTTTCGAGCTCTTTGTCGTGGCAGTATCCAGGCTTGTTCGACTGCGAGGGCTTGGGTTCAAAGCCGTCCCATGGCAAGTTGTAGCCAATAAATGTGGCGTTGATATCCCAGAAGACCTTCGGGAAACGCATGATCACCTTGTTGAACAACCCCATGCCCATTCGCTGAATGGCAGAGACTTTTGCTTGGGGAAGAGGCGGGTTGAATGTGATTCGTTCCTTCCACTGTAATTTCGTCTTTGCGTCACCCCACTCGTCATCAGCACTCTCAGATGAGAGCACGCTTGCCTGGAGAATGGACAAGGGGACAGTCACAACGACTGCATCCGCTTCAATGTCGAAAATCTCTTCCTTGGCAGGACCTGTGCTGACCGTACCGCCCTGATTCTGTCCGATGCCCGTCATACCGTAGTGTGGTGAAGAGGGGATATCACCAACGACAGTCTTCGCGACCTTAACAATGCACTTGCTTGAGGCTCCATGCGGCGGGATGTAGTCAAAGGGTGAAGTGCTCAGTGAGCTCAGCTTTGCTTCGCCCACGTCAACCTGATCACCATCGTTCTTGGACTGAACGAGGTTGGGATGGCCATGCGAAAATGGGTAAGGTCTCGTAACGCTGACTACACGGCAATTCTTCAAGATCTTAGTTGCATTGATACCGCGTGCAAGTGCCGTCACGACCTGAGTCATGCCCTTCGTAGTGAGCTGATCACCGCCTTCGTAATACAGTCCATTCTCGGGACGGACAAATGCGGTCATGAGGTGTGCGGCAGACGCATACTCACTCTCTTTCGATGACACAAGATAGCCTAATGCGCGCTGAAGGTACTCGGGCTTTCCCGAGCCCTCAATAGGCTCGATTCGCGCATATGCGATGCGCATCGCTTCAAGCCAAGACAGGTCACCTAGGCCCTTCTCCTCACGCTCACGCATAACCTCTTGAACAGCTTCCTCGAGGGCGGTGCTGTACATCACTGCATGCATCATAGTGGCTTCGTCGATTCTCTTACCGCCGCCAGCGAACAATTGGGACCGTTCGTCTGGCGTCTCCACAAAGCCGAGCGCGTCGATGCCGATCTGTTCGGCGAGGAAATCTACGAATGGGTTATTTTCAGGGCCATGGATCCAAGCCGCTCCGAGATCAATCTGGGAATAGCCAACTCGGCCGGTGTACACACGACCGCCAATGCGAGAACGGCCTTCAACAATGGTTACATCGAAGCCAGCCGAAATCAGTTTGCGAGCGCAGGCCAGACCTGACACACCGGCACCAATAACGACCACATGACGAGGTTGATCGCCAAGGAATTTGACAGGCAGGCGGGGGAATCCCTCAGGAACCTCATTGTTGGTAGATGGCTGCGACGTTGCTTGCGAACCACCTGTGGTGGTGGTGGTGGTGGTGGTGGTGGTGGTGGTGGTGGTGGTGGTTGTGGTAGATGCCTTAGACTGCGTGTCCCCGACAACGGATTTCACACTCTTTCGATATTTCTCGAACTGGGGCGGCAGCACGTATGAGGTATCAATGGGACTGAGAAGGACGGTGTCGCCCTTCTTCTTCAGGGCGGCGATCATCTGCAAGAAGTACTTGTTGCGCTCAAGCGTGGGATTATACAGATCACTTCTCGAGCACTTGATCTGCTCCATATAGAAGAACTCCATGAATCGGATGAGGTCCTGAGTCTTGATGGCGGGCGAGCCATTTACGTACTCATTGGTGGGGAGCGGAACGCAGCCAAAGTTGAGGCGTGCTGGAGCTTGAGTTTCCGAGAGTGGAGGTTGATAGTATGGGAACTCGGGCACGTAGCGGGCGCCCAGCTTCGAAAGGGCTTTGGCACGTTCGATCGCATCCGTAACACGCTCTACGGCGTGCTTCAGCTCCTCTTCACTTAAAGTACGCTTATTCTCGGCGGCCTCTGTGAGACCCGTAAGGTCTGCCTCAATCTTAGGATCCTCAAACTCGACAAACAGTGCGGAGGGTCCATTGGGATATCCGAACGCGGCAGCAGTTTTGGTAAACTGGCGTGCGGCACTGAGACCTAGGCTCATAGTCATGCTTGCACCGCGTGAATCTTCGGCAACGACGGCATAGGCAAGGATGTAGGCATTGGCCGGTACAAGGTACTGGCAATTGAAACCAGCCAAGATTTTCCATTCGCTTTGGGGTTTTTCATTATTCTGTTCACATGCAAGCCAGAGTTCGAGTTTAAACATGGTATGCTTCGGAACAAACTTATCATCATTCAAATCCTCACGACTCGGCCGATAATTGCGTCGAAGCATTTCTTCCCACACCCATACCGGCTCCAACTCGTCACCTGAAAAATTTTTCAGCATGAGCTCGTGATAGAATCTGTGCAGGAGCACGTAGCGCCAGTCATTGCGGTTCGTGCTGCCATCGGGATTCAGTGGTAGATGATCAATTAAAAGATTTACAATAGGTTTTCGTCCCGACATTTCGACATGTAATGTGATTTTTTGGATCAAAACCACTATCGAATCACGTTACGCACTTGAAGTTCGGGGTTCGCCGAGTGTTACCATGGTCACATTTTGTTGACTCTGACCTACCCGGGATGGAAGGCTCGGCATGCGAGCGAGCGTGTTTACATGCAAAACAGCCACAAAGGATAACGGATGTATTATTGTCTATACTGTACATCAAAGCAATGGTACCTCGTGAATCAATCTTAATACACTCCATTCACGATCTTGGATTCAAAGCCCCTCGCGCGTTCAAAGCCGTTGCGGTAGTTGCGGTAGTCGTTGAATGCCTGATATAGCTCTTCACGAGTGTTCATCACAACAGGACCGTGTCGAGCAACAGGCTCGTGAAGCGGTTCAGCAGCGACGAGAATAAAACTGCTGACTTGGCCATCTGAGTTGGAACCGGCCTCGACAACGATGACATCGCAGTCCTTTGGATTTGCGCACTCGCTGCCGGCGTCAATCGGGCTGGTACCAGCTGGCTTGGTCTCACTTCGATCGAAAAACACGGTGTGGAAAGGAGCAACCTCAATTGGTGGTGGGACAGCACCCTTTTCCTTGGGTCTACCTAGGACCTGAATGTTACCTCCTAGTGAGTAGATGAAAGCATTCCAGTGGTTTGGAACCATGTGATGGAGCACTGCCCCCGGCTGCATCTGGAAGTAAATATAGTGGGTTGGTGTAAGCGTCTGAATTGGGCATGAAACACCGAGTGCAGTTCCGGCAATGATGTACGCCGAAACCCCTTGCTTCGAGTCCACAACGGTGGGGATCTCTTTGGCCAACCGTTCCTGATATCTGGGTGGGATCATCTTATTCTTTGCGGCAAGATTGACCCACATCTGGATACCAATAGCTGGTTTGTTACCTTTGCCTGGCATTTCTGCATGAACAATACCACGACCGGCGGTCATCCACTGAACATCGCCAGGACCGATCTCACCGGAGTGGCCCGCGAAATCTTCGTGGTTTACAGTATTTCCGGATTCTGGAAGCACGAATGTCACGGTTTCGAAGCCTCGATGCATGTGATCTGGGAAGCCAGCCGGAGCTTGGACGGTAAAGTGATCGAGAAGAAGAATTGGGTCAAAATGGTCAAAATCACGGGAGCCAATGCTGCGTCGAACGCGAGCGCCTTGGCCCTCGGGTTGTTCATCATTGCGCATGATATACATAACCGTACGCTTTCGTAGTTCTTGTGCCGCCGGGGGAACTGCTGGCAGCAGCGCCTCTTTGAGAGGGGAGGATGGAACGACGGGCTTACCAATAGGAGTTGAAACTTCAACACGAGCCTCAGTCGTAATGGTTGCAGCAGCTTCGGGAACCGCCTCAGCGGAAGTGGGTTGACTTTTCAATGGGTGGACGGATGCCGCGAGAGTTGCGAAGCCAGCCCTAAACATGGTGAGAAGAAAAGCGTGTCAGATGGGTCAATGAGCCTCAAGCGCTTGCAAGCAGAGACTTTCCCGGCAATGCATTGTATGCCCACAGAATCACCCACAGTTGCCGAGTACGCACCCTGCATAGTCCTTGACTACATCTAGGGCATGCCAATACCGCGCCCTATTGCCTACGTGGTAGATATCCAGAAGGACACCAACGACGCACACAAGGATTGCTGAGACGAACACGGAGCGCATGTGAGATAGAGAGATTGACCTCGCGGACCAATGAGATGGATCGAACGGATGTGTGGCTGTGACTGTGGCTGTGGCTGTGGTTATGTGTGGCTAGCCGAAAGTCTCAATCTTGTCGCGCAACGGGGTTTCTCAAGTCTCGAGTTCGATCGAATGCACGTCGCACCAGAAGGGCCCAGCGAGCGATTGGGATGCCTTCGATTCGTCAGGGCGATGACAAAGGGCGTTGGCGTTGGCGTTGGCGTTGGCGTTGGCGTTGGCGTTGGCGTTGGCGTTGGCGTTGGCGTTGGCGTTGGCGTTG